>Ga0076124_110_pt1 | contig 7677 bp, 8 predicted proteins | sample RifGroC2_FD_67681 | JGI IMG/M metagenome (GOLD analysis project Ga0076124, IMG submission 67681) | Parcubacteria (Moranbacteria) bacterium GW2011_GWC2_40_12 | reverse complement strand
GCTTGTGACGCAAACCATGAGCACGCGAGAACCTGCAGGGAAGACTGTGGTACTGATGATTGTGCCGGCATCCCTCTGACAGAAGATTGTCTCGGTGAAGTAAGGGGAACCATCTTTAATGCTTCCGACTACTCGTCTTGTCCGGCTTTTGATCCGGCCACCGGATATCTAACAGGACTACCGGCGGGAATAGGACTGGCCAACAGAAGCTTTGGCTTTAGTGACCAAAGCAGTGTGGCTCCTCACCCCTGGTCGCCTCTGTCGGCAACTACGACCGATTCCAATGGCAACTATGCCATAAGGGTGTATGCTCCGGCTAACTACGGCTATGACTTTAGTGCTCTCAGTGACATCTATGAAGTAGCCGGAGGACCAAAGCTGACGTGCAATACATCTGTCGCGGTGGTACCCAGCAACCCGATAACTTGTCTCACCCAACCATGTAGCGTGGTAAACAACATGAGTTTTGGCTTTTGGAGAATATATAGCGGCTGGTGGCAAGCGGTGGGAGGAAGTGTCTACGGGGACGATGGGATAAGGAGTGAGATTCCTTCCGGTTTGCCAACCGAGATGTCCCTCATATTACCAGACACAACGATAGGAAACAGGGTGGGGTTCTTGGCTTACGGTGTCCCCCGTCCGGCAGATATGCTGGGATCAAACCCTAGTGCTCAAGTAAGTTACAAACTCTGGGAAAAAGAAAGTAAGTATGGAGGACAAGTATACGACTGGAGTTTCTATGATAAACGTTTTAATCTTTTTGCGAAAACAGTTTGGACGGACGGACAAGCCATAAATTATGATGATGCGGGTGCCGGGTATCAAATCTTTAAGAGTGCCGGCTCGATTACCTCTTTTGGCTTCAATCCGACCGGAACCCAAAAGACCATCTTCCATGTGAACGGAGATATCCGCATAACGGGAAATATTACTGTTCGTGACCCGCGCGGATGGATGGTACGTGGGGGCCAATATCGCGGTGCCATGTCTCGATGCTGATAGTAATGGGTGTGATAAGACAGATAGTCAGTTCTTGGGGAATGGATCGTTTATCGGCTGGAGTGGAATCCCCTTGGGGAGGAACAGGGGGGCACTAAACAACTTGGCGCCTTCGGAGAAGTTTGCTTACAGAACAGATATATACAACAATGCACCCAAACCGATGAAGATATACACGAGATTCTACAAGCCGTTTGTGCCGTAGATTAATGGAGGTCGGTGCTGATTATTTTTCGACTCATGAGAGTTTCAAAATAGCCGGATAAATTATCGGTATCCGGAAATTTTGGTGGAGGGTAGCCCAAATGCCTCATCAGAAAAAGCCCAAAACGCCGCCCCAAACTATTAGTTTCTTTTTTTGTCTTAGTGTATTCCAAGGCTTCCAGAAAAGATTTGAAGGAAAGATATATTTCCCTGTCTTCTACATCTTGAGGTAAGGTGTTGGATAGAATTTCAGATATAGTAAGCGATAAGCCTATTTTGGAAAAATCTTTTTTTATTCCTGGAAAATAAGAAACTGATTCAACTTGATTTAGAAAACGAGGGCTCTCACCTCTGCCGACACTATATTTGACGACATTGAGCATGTCTAGATGAGGAGCTTTCTTGGAAGAAAGTCTTCTGGCACCTTTGGCCACAAAATTTCCTAAGCCATGATTTTCGGAAACAATAGAAACAAATTTATCGGCTTCGCCAGAGTCCACAGAGCGAATCACGATGCCGGTGTCAGTATATGACTGCCTCATGAATTTAATTTAGAATCAGTTCCTTATCTTCGTTGACATCAACTTCGATTTGATTACCGTTTAGCGTGATAGTGTGTTTGACGATAGGTAGACCGGGCTGTTTTTGGATGAGGAGTTTGTAGGTAGATAAATCCAACGGGGGAAGCTCGTACTTGAAAACTATTTTGCTTTGAGACTCTGGCCGCATAGTAAAGAAGGCTTCGAAGACGGTTTTGTCTAGATCTTCGGAGACTTGTTCTTTGACTTCTGAGCCGACCACTGAAAGAAGCTTGGAACCCTTGGGGACTAAGAGCCGCACGTAATCACGATAAACACCATTGAGACAAAGCTGACCGGCCTCCAGATTGCAGTTGCTACCCTTGCGAGGATTGTGGTAGCTAATGGAGACTGTTTTGGTCACGGTACCATTGCCCGTTTCGATTTCTTGTTCCACTTGCCGGGTAATATACATATCCGATTTGGCTCCACCAAGGTTGGCATCGTTGATGTGAAGATAATCGTAAGCATACGGACGGATGCGACCGGCCGCATTGAAGTCTTCGGCCACTTTCTGGGTTTTGTCTTCCAAGAAATAGAATAAGAGGTGCTTCTGTTTTATGGAGTCCAGAACAACGTTAACTAATTTGGGCCAGAGGTGTTTGGGGCTCCCCATGGCATTGGCCATCATGGAGTGCATTAGAGGCCCCAGGACAGCTTTCCTTCCGGTTCTATAGCCGGCAATGGGTCGGTCAGCTATTTGCTCTAGGGCATACACTACCTGGGGGCAATCACAAGCCGGGTCGTTCTGGGGGCCAAAGTTCCCCCAGCCACCAACTCCAATGGGACCAATTACTTTTAGAATTTCCACCGGAAAACGGGTATCGATGGCAATAATGCCGTCGGGCTTGGGGAAACCAGGGATGTCCCGATAATATTTATAAAAAAGATCCATGGAAACTTTATAGTCAGGAGACATATTTGAATTGCGTAAATTTAAATAGGTTTCGTTCAAATATTTCTTGATGGCTTCGTGCGCAGGAACTTTTTTGTTGAATCTGGCGTCGAGATCATAAATATCAAAAGAGGAAAGTGGTTCAATCTTCCCCTTGGTAACTCTTAAAAAGGCATATGCCGTCATAAAACCTCCGGTGGGACGTAGTTCTGCATCATTTTGAAAAAGCACCATATAGGTTTTGGCATTTGGATTTCCCAGTAGATCAGGGAATAACTTGATTAGAGGTTTTGCTTGGGAGAGAAGCTGGGCTGATTCATTGATAGCCGATCGAACTTCGATTATTTTGCTACGTATATTTTTACCGGCTAGAGTTTGGGGGTATCTGTTCGGGTCAATTTGATCGAGCTCTTTTTGAGCGTTGGTGATATCCAGCTCGACTTTTTCCAAGTCAGGGCTGATTTTGTCTAGAGTTTGCGCCATAAAAACGATGCGATCTTCAATGGATTGCGGCTTGGGCTGTCCCGAAGGTGTGGCTTGGCCAGTTTGAAAACCGAGCAAGTCGGCATATGGGGTGACAGAGACAATCAAAGTATCAATGGACTTGGCGAGAGACTTTCCGGCATTGATACCCCGCTGACCGTCTTTAGTGTAGTTTCCTAAAAAAGGAATCGCTTGAGTCCAATTAACCTTCTGGTACTTGGCGTCTAGGTCGTCCATTTGATCCCTGAGAAGCTGAGACTCCGTCTTGGCGGCAACCAAGTCCTGTGACTGAAAGGCAGCTGACAATAGGTTACATAGCCATAGGCGACCGCAGAACCAAGAATGGCGAGTATAAAAACTATGGGAAGAAGGATGTATATAAGTTTCTTTTTCATAAAAAAATGATTTACCACTTACTAATCATAGCAAAAGGCGTCTTGAGGATGATGTAGATATCATAAAGGATGGAACGTCTTTTTGCGTAATCTGCATCGATGGCCACGCGCTGGTTCCAGGGAATTTCGTTGCGGCCGGATACCTGCCAAGGTCCGGTAATGCCAGGTTTGGCTGAGAGACTTTCCTTGATAAGTTTTGTTATTTTGCTTCCATACCTTTTTTTGGCGTCTTCCAGCTCCGGCTCGACGTATGCCCTGGGGCCAACTAGACTCATTTCACCCTTTAAGACATTAATTACCTGTGGCGTTTCATCGATACTGGTTTGACGAAGGATCTTGCCAAGCTTGGTGATTCTGGGATCCTCATCGAGTTCCAACTTCCAGCCTGCTTTTTTGTACTTTTCGTAAAGCTCTGGATTGTGTTTCCAAAATTCGACTGCATGGACCACTTTTCCATTGATCTCAAACATTTTCATGGAACGGAATTTGTACATACCAAACACCTGGCCGTTTTTACCAACCCTATCCGGCTTATAGAAAATTGGGCCCTTGGAATCGATCTTTAGGAGTATAGGGATGATTACCCAAATAGGGAGGAACAGAACACTTAGAATGGCAGCTCCGGCGATATCAATGAGGCGTTTGACAAGGTCATAGAACATAAAGGGTAAGAGTATTTTAACCCATTATTGTCTGCAATGGGTATAAATAAGCCTGATTTGATAGAATTCAAGAATGATACCAGTAATACTTTGCGGAGGTGTAGGCACAAAAATGTGGCCTCTTAGTTCTCCCCGGATGCCAAAACAATTTCTGCCTTTAATACACGGTAAGTCACTCTTCGAGATCAACTGGGAGATGCTTAGGCAAAGATATCAGCCCGAAGAAATATTTCTGCAAACCAATAGCGAACAAGCGAAAATCGCGCTTGATCTGGTGCCGGAAATCGTGGAAAGAAACGTTTTTATCGAGCCTGAGTCGAGGAACCAGGGACCGGCCACGGGGTTGATCGCCGCCATGCTCCAGAAACAAGGCGTTGGAGAGGAACTGTTTTTTCTGGTTCAGGTAGATGACGTCAGGACGCCTACTCAGGCGGTTTTTGACACCATGGATATGGCTGAAGAAATCGGTAGAGCCACCGGGAAGTATATAACCGGAGGTTTTGCGCCGGATCGTATCGTCGGCGGTGTGGATTATCTTCTCAAGGGAAAATTTATAAAGGAAGCCAATGGAGCAAAAGTCTATGAAGTGGCTGACTATATTGACAGAAATGATGAGGCAAAAATTGCCAAGTATCTTAATTCAGGCAAACTTCTGCTACACACAAACCATACCACCATGACCCCAAATAATCTCATGGCTTTAATAAAAAAATATGAACCAGATTGGTGGGAGCATTTAAATAACATAGCAAAAGGCAAAGATGTTAATAAAGAATTTCCGCTTATCCCGAAAGGTACACTGGAACAAATAACCGTGAAGCTTCATAAAAAAGGCGAATCTATTGTTATCGAGCACCCCTTTAAATGGACTGACTTCGGGACATGGGAATCGCTCGAAAAATTTTATAAGGAAAACGATATTTCTCCTAGTAACGGAGGAGTATCCGAAATTTATTCTAAGGGCAATTTTTGTTTAAGTGAAAGTAACAAAAAGATCGCCATTATTGGATTTGATAATGTCATCGTTATAGAAGGAAAAGATGGGATTCTGGTCTGTAAAAAGGATCTAAGCGGGAAAGTTGGAGAGGTGGTCTGACCAGAGATCCGAAATTTGTTTCGAAAACTTCTCCGAGAAAACCGAAAAACTAAATTTGGACGCATTCTCGGTACAGTCCTTGATAGAAAATTTCATTTTTTCAAAACGCTTAACAGCTTCAAGTAAAGATTCTTCGGTCTGTTCACTAAAAAAGATTCCCGTCTTATTCTCGGCTATGGTTTCCAGAGCGCCGCCTTTGGAATACGCGATAACCGGAGTACCAAGGGCTTGCGCTTCTAGTGGTACCAAGCCAAAATCTTCTTTCTGAGGAAAAATCACTGCCCTGGCTCGACGATAATACTCGACGAGTCGATGATCCTCGACATGACCGACAAAGGAAGTTGTGGGTCCAGCCATTTTCTTGAGATTTTCCAACTGACTGCCGGTGCCAATGACCACCAAGGGTTTGTTTAATATATTAAAAGCCTTGATTACCAGGTCAAATTTTTTATAGGGAACCATTCTTCCTATGACTAAAAAATACTCTCTATTATCCATATCTATGGGAGTATTCGCATAAAATTTATCCTCAATCGGTGGATATACGACAATGGATTCTCTATTGTAGTATTTTTTTACTCTTTCTTGAACTTCAAAGGAAATTGAGATATATTCATCCGGTCTGGTAGAGGTGAGTAAATCTACTGACTTAAAATAGTTTTTTATGAACGATGGGATAATTTTCAATTTATGGTCTGCCGAATATTCTTTTTCACCGCTCCAGAAGTACCTTGTGGGTGTTAAGCAGTAACAAATATGTAACTGGCCAGGCTTGGTAATTACCGACTTGGCATCACTACTCGTAATACTAATAATTACGTCGTACCCAGAGAAGTCAAGGGATTCAAAAGCCAGTGGGGCGAGTGGGGCTAACCATTCATGTTTTTGTCTAAGCGGAGAAACCTTGTTTATAAAGGAAGGGATAATGTTTATCCCCTCCGCCCATTTGGAGGTTGTGGGATCGTGAACCAAAGTGAAAATTGGAGCTTCGGGATAGATCCGGTGAAGAGCCAGCAGAAGTCTCTCTGCACCACCAAACTTATTTATACGGTCATATACGAGGGCAATTTTCATTTCAAAACCTGTTGATATACGGCGATTGTCTCCTTGCCCATTTTGTCCCAAGAGTACTTACGGGCTTGGTGGTAACCCTTAGAAATTAAATCGTTTCGCAAATCAGCATCTTTGATGATTCGTTCAAGTTTTTCCACCAGATCCTCGACTATATCAGGGTCAAAAAATAAAGCTGCCTCACCATAGACTTCAGGTAGACAGCTGGCTCTAGAGGAGACAACCGGCAGACCAAGTGACATGGCTTCCAGGCCGGTTAATCCGAAGCCCTCCATTTTGCTCGGATGAACTAGAGCTAGTGCCAAACTATAAATCTCCGATACATCCTTGTCCTCAAGATAGCCTAGCATTTTTATCCATTTTCCAAGTTTTTTTTCTTTAATTTTTTGATTTAGTCTTTCCCAAAAGACAGACCGTGAGCAAATGAGGGCCAGCTCCAAGTCCACTTCTCGATTTTGATTGTGAATGGCAATGGCGTTGATCAAAAGATCCACATTTTTATGAGGATAGACGTTGCCGGTGTAGACTACAAAGGGTTGATGTAAACCGAACTTGGCTAGAACTTGGCGCTTTTCTGTAGGAGTTAGCTCTACCTCCTTGAGCGATCCAGAAACAGCCTCATGGGTGACAGTAATTTTGCTTTCCTTAACTTTTAGTCTCTTAACAATATCGTTTTTTACATATTCACTGGGAACAATGATGTGAGCGGCTCTTTTGGTAATCAGACTCGTTAGAAAAAGATATCCTAGTCTCTTAACAAAGTACAACCACGGTTGTCTGGTGGTGGTCTCCTGACCTTTAGAATCATGCTTTATCAGGTCGTGGACGGTGAGGATGTACTTGCTTGGATAAAATAAGGGGGCGTTGAAATGAGGTAAGTGGAGTAGGTCAAGTTTTTCTCTGGAAAATATTATTGGTAGGAGAAGTTGCTCAGGTAAACTATATATGGACACGTTGGTTTCTACCACCTTTACTTTTTTTCGGTTTTTGAAATCCGCCACATGATTTTTCCTCAAAAATAAGACATATTCATTCTTCTTGTCGAACTTGAGGACGGTTTCTACCAACTTCATCACATAGCGACCCACACCGGCGTGTTCCAGACCATACATACGAGCATCAATGCCTATTCTCATTTACTAAGTTTGTGTTTTAGGACTCTAAAGTTACCAATTAAAGTCATTCCGGCAATTACAATCGTTGTGATAAAAAATGGGTATTTGGTTTTGTAGAATTTCTTGTAGAAAATCCTCCAGGCGTCGGTGGAAGATTTGGCCACCTTAATACGGTTTTC
>Ga0076124_106_pt1 | contig 34989 bp, 28 predicted proteins | sample RifGroC2_FD_67681 | JGI IMG/M metagenome (GOLD analysis project Ga0076124, IMG submission 67681) | Parcubacteria (Moranbacteria) bacterium GW2011_GWC2_40_12 | reverse complement strand
ATCGCCCAGAGCCGGCGAGCCCGGGGTGGAAACTGAATCGAGTCTCATCGCTCCGGCGACATTGAGAAGCCGGGCGGGATTGGTGGTGCCGATTCCGACGTAGCCGGAAGAATTGATTGTGACTTGTTGCGTGGCATTGGTAAAGAAGTTCAAACTATTGCCCGAATTGTCATAGATTATCCGACCGGCATCAACATCGGCATAATCTCCAAAATGGATTCCCGCGTATGCCTGTGATCCGGAGGCAATGGTTATATATGAATTGTATCCGCTGGTGGAGTTCCTTTGAAAAAGTGCGACGCTTTGGGTTTCGGGCGTGACCAGCCCCTCGCTCGAATAGCCCTCGCGGACATGAAAGTTGTCAATCGGACTGGTCGTTCCGATACCGACGTTGCCATCGCTGTCTATGGTCATACGAACGTCTCCATGTGTTCCGAACTGTATGGCAGGGTCAAGCGTGACTCCGCCAATGAGCAGGGCGTTGGCAATTGCGTGAGAATATGAGTTTCCTTTGGGATCATAACCTGCGCTTCCGGTAAGGCCGAAAACAGCGTTGACGAGATCTCCGTCCTGACTGAACTCTATATATGGATTGTGGGTTTCCGTGTCATTGTCCGTATCGGCGATAAGTTGGATAGCCACGTCCGCTTTTCCAGTTATTTTCAGTATTTCATTGGCAGATGAACTGGTCGAACCGATGACGAGATGTTCTGTTGGATTCGTCGTCCCGATTCCCACATTTCCCGTCGAGGAAACAAACAGCGGCGTGGTGTTTCCGATGCCGACATGGAAAATTCCGGCGGGCGCGGTCGTCCCGATGCCGACGTTGCCGTTCGCAAGCATCGTCATTCTATCCAACATGGTGTTCCAGCTTGTCGTATCTTGGGATGTTTTAAAGGTAAAAGCCTGATCTGTAATTGCTCCGTTGTATTGATTAACTTCAAACGTCATCAACTTGGAAGCGTGCGAATGAAGAGTAATATTATCAGTTGCGTTAATTCCTACCGAAGCACTACCTTTTACCAAGGATACTCCCGAACCACCGCCAGTTATTTGATAGTGACTCAAAGTTAAACCGGTAGCCTGGCCGTTTTTAACAATCAAAGAACCAGATGCAACTTCCAAAGCCGCCCCCGGATTCGTCGTGCCGATTCCCACATTGCCGACTGTTGAAACAAACAGCGGGGTGGTGTTTCCGATGCCGACATGGAAAATTCCGGCGGGCGCGGAGTTGCCGATGCCGACGTTGCCGGAAGATTCAAAGGTCACTACAATATTACTGTTGTCATAGGCAGACGGCGAGGCGGCGAAATAAATATTTCCTTTATTAGCCGTGTTTCTTCCCTGAGCTGATATTAAAATATTTCCATACTTTGATAAATATGTTGAATCTCCGTTTTCCGAAGACACTGTAAGTGAACTTGTACTTGCTATAACACCGCTCGTTAGACTTAATTTGCCATATCCTCCTTCGTCAAGTAGCTGAATTTCATCAGTATCGCCAAAAAATGCACTACCTTCCACATCCAGTTTTACCCCCGGATTCGTCGTGCCGATTCCCACATTTCCCTCAATGATCATTCCTCCGTCCGGAGCGGCGGTGGAGAGGAAGACTGAACCCGGAGCAGTGGTTCCAATCCCCACTCCGCCGGAGACGGTGAGCTTGTTGCCGGGAGCGGTCGTATTGATGCCAACGTTGCCGCCGTTCAACACCGTGAAGACTTCGTCCGCGCCATCGAATAAATTCAGGATGTCTCCCGTCCCGGACTGCGTCACTTTGAGAGCGGTTCCGGTTCCCCCGCCGGACCCGTAAGTGACGTCGAGCGCGTCATGCGTTCCGCTCGCCGGGTTATAATTGATGTTCGCCGCGTCCTGTGCGGTTGAAGTGTTGTCAAGATCGACTATCCCGTCGCCGGAAAGATTGTTTGAATTTATCGCCTCCGGCGTGGAACCGATTTTTTTCCGGGGAATCATTTCGCTGTCCGCTCCGATTTTGACGCCGAGATAATACGCTCCCCCGGTGAAATCAACCGAAAGGTCGGTGACGGATCCCAGCTGGACGTTGAAAATTCCGCTCTTCACATAAATGCGGTTGGTGAGGTCGTCATTGTCGTTCCAGGTCTGGGCCGGCGGATAGGCGCAAATCACGTTTCCTCCGGTGTCCACCGATTCGATGACGGTGCTTTCGGGGCTGGCAAGGGTCGTGTTCCAAATCTGCTGTCCGGCTTTCAGGGAATTTTCGTTCGTGTCAGCAGCATAGGCTATTTTTTTTGTTCCGGTCGCGCATCCGTTGCCGCCGTTTCCGTCGCTGATGGTCGTCGCTCCCGTTTCCGTCCACAAAGTCGCGGCGCTCCAGGTCTCCGTCCAGTCCGCCGAACCGCCTCCCGCCACGGTATATATTTTGAATTCAAAATCATAAAGGCCGTCCGTCACCGCCACGTCCAAGGTATCCGTCAGCCGGCCCTGGTAGTTGAACTGCTTCAAAACCGAAGCGCGCGACAAGGTCGCAGAAAAAACAAAAATCACGATTGCGAGAATTGCCGGAAGGATCAAGGATATTTTTTTGTTTTTATTTATCAGCATCTCGATTGTGAACGTTATATTTCAAGAAACGCGTTTTTGGGGAGAAAATTCCAAATGACGGCGTCTTTTTCAAGATTCTCTTTTTCGACCAGATTGACCGGATCGGACACGCCGAGATCGGCTTTGAGCATTTCCGCCATTTCCTTTCCGCCCGCTCCGTATTCAATCGTCGTCAGCGTGTATTCGCTCCTTCGGGCTAAAACCGGTTCCAGCTTGTATCCCACGAGCTCCAATTTTCTCACCAGCCTTTGGCTCGAAACCGGATCGGAGCCCGAGGGAGCCAGAACGCTGACTGATACCGCCGATCTTTTGGGGGCTCCGGTTTTTGTGAGCTGGTCTGATTCTCCTTTCGCCGCTTCGCTATTTTCTGAAACTCGATTTTTTTGGCGGGGCGGTCCGGCGCCAATTTTTTTTGAGGCCTGCCAGAAAATGACCGCGCCGGCGCAAACAGCCAAAACCAGTGCCGCGACAATCATTCTCCTCGCGAGAATTGCTTTTTTGAGCTTCTGCCAGCCCTCCGGAGACATGTGAATTCTGCTGCTGCCTTTCGGAAAAATGGGAATGCGCAATTTATCTCCTTTTTTCAGGCTGTAGGGTTTTTTCAGATTGTTTATCGCCGCTATCTTCTGCCAGCTAACCGCAAATTCTTTCCCGATTTCCCGGAGGCTCTCACTTCCGGAAACCGTGCGAATCGGAAGATTTCTCCAGAGAATCTTTTGCAGATACTTCCGGAGGAAAAAGAGAGCGGCCGAAACAAGCGCGAAAGCCAAAATCACCAGAATGAATTGCCAGGGAAAAATCCAGAATGAAATTTCTTTTGTCTTTGGGTCGAGGCGCGATCCGTCCGGAGCCAATGCCGAAATTGTGAGAATTGCTTGACAGCGGCCCGCGAGCGGCATTTTTTCCCAAAACATGATCTCCGTTTCCGAACTTTTCGGAAAAACAACTCCGTGTTTTTCGTCTTTGAGATCCGCGATCTTCCGGCCAAAAATATTTTTCACCTCGATTTTTGCTTCCGGAGAGAGCCTCACGTTTCCCGTGTTGGTGATATCGGCTTCAAAAACAGACCTCTTTCCGAATCCCAAAATATCCCTCAGCCAATTTCTGCCTTCTTTGGGTCCTTGTCTCCGGCTGAAATTGTCAATTGTGAAATCTTTTTTGATCTCTCCCGGAACTGTCTCATATATCCTAACTCCCACCCGGCTCACGATATTGACGCCCGTTCCGGACAAATTGTTCTTGGGATCAACCTCCTCAACCACAATTCCGCCGAGATGGTCCCCGGCTTCGGCGTTTTCAGGAACGTTGATTTCGAAAGGGTCAAGTTTCGCTGATTTCGCCGGAACTTCGAGCGTCTCGGAGGCCAATTTGACCCATTTCCCGATCCCGTTCCTTGGCGACGATTCGTCGAGCAGCGCGAAAGATCCTTCTCGGGTATTCACCGCGTCCACCGCATAGACTTTGACGATTTTCGTCGCGTCTCCGCTGTTGATGATTTTCACCGCGTCTTTTTTCCCTTCGCCCCGGCCGACCCCGTATAAAAACCAGCTCTTCGTCAGCTCTCGCTCCGGATCGGGAAAAGCCGGCAGGATGCCCAGCTTCCCGGCACTGGCCGCCCTTGTTTCCGGCGCCATGCCGAAAACAGAAAATGAGATGAGAAGAAAGAAAACGATTTTTGAGAAAATATTTTTCATTGGATAGTGATGGTTAGGGTGCCGGAGGTGCTTTCATTGTGGAGCGAATTGAGCTCAACCAATTTTATGCTGGGCCGGACGTTGTAGTCGCCGGAAGCGGAAGCGCTGCCGCTCACTATGTCTTGCGGACTGCTCAGCGGATGATCTCCGTCAGCCGTTTCGGTGACATTCAGGGCGGGCGAGGTGATGGTGGGACTGGTTCCGATCACGCCGTTGGTGCTCAAATTGACGTTCTCATCGGGAATAGTGTTGCTTGCGCTCGTCATGTCGGTGGACTGCATCGAAACGCTCCAGCTGGCAGCCGTGTTGTCAGTCGCGACGCACTCCTGGTCAGCAGAAAAAAGATAGGTGTTGAAATTGTCAGCGCTCCCCAAAGTATAGTCGGTCATATACACATCTTCCGCTTCGCAATCGAGGCTCAACGGTTCCGTTTCCAAAGCAACCATATACCAGAATCCGGCACCGGTCTTATAACTGGCGCTCGCGCCCTCGCCGATGACCGGCTCTCCCAGGGTGTCGCCCAAACGATAATTGGCGGAAGTGCTCGTGTTGCCCGCTCCGCCGATCACGTCCGCGTCAATCTTATAATTCGAGCTCGTCATTGCCGCCTGGCAATTTCCCTGAAGAAAAATACAATGAATCGCCGCGGCGAGAAAAATCCTGCCGAGCGATATTCTATTATTTGAATTGTTTTGTTTTTTTCTTCTATGCATTTTTTTTGTTATGCGCCGCGTATTGCGTGATTCATTCTCCCTGCACCATGATCACTCGTCCTACCGTTTCGTCTTTTGCCACTTCGACAAAAATATTGTTGTTCTCGTCTTTTCGGACTTTGTAGCGGAGGCAGGCGCTGTCTTGTTTTGACTTCACGTAGGCGTATGCTCCGAACAAAACCGATCCGGTGAAAATCACTCCCGCCAAAATAAGAGTCCATCTGAGATTGACGGAAGCCATTTTTATTTTTTCCGCCGGCACATCGACATTCAGGTTTTCCTGATGGGCGTAGCTCGCCTCGGCGACTTTGCGCATATAGCTTTCCACCGCTTCCCTGGTAGTCCACCACCTGCCTTTTTCCTTCCAGCCGGCGAGCCTTCCTTTTCGGATCAAAAGTCCCAAATAATCAGAGCTGTATGGAGTCAAACGGCTGGCTTCATTGAGAGACAACAAATTTTTTTGAATTTCGGCCATATTTGCTTTGCTTATGATGAATCGATACGGTATCGGATACTGTATCGCTTTATCCGCGCCCGCTGCATAATTCCAAGGCATAAATCTTATTTAATTTTCTTATTTTTTCCAAAGCTCTTCAAGCGCTTCTTCTCTGTTTTGCCCGACTTTTTTTGTGAGGTTATTTGGAATATGAATTTGAGCGATATGGAGGGTTTATTTTCACGAATATCGTTCTTCAATGCATAATTTACGAAAATTATCTTTTATAAAATAAAAATCGGCTTTAAAAGCCGAGATTGTATCTAATACTTATGTATAATCCTTATTCCGATATTTGGCTGAAACAGTGTCTTATTTAGCTTTGGAGCGCAATTTTTTCAATAATGACGCCGGACAATATTTTTTTCCTGAAATTTTCGCGAAAAATATTTTGTGCCATTTATTTTGTCAAGCTTCAAAAATTTTTTTCCGCCTCTTTTTTCAATCAGCCGAAAATAATTTTCAAATATTTTCTTATCCCTGAAAATATATGGCGGATAGAATCGCCGCGGCCAATGCCAGCCGGTACCAGAAAAAAATGGCGTAGCCTTTTCGCTCGACAAATTTCAAAAGATATTTTATGGCGAGGTATCCGCTCGCGGCCGCGGAAAGCATTCCCAAAATTATATTCGCGTCAAAGCCGGATTCGAGCAGGCCTGGAAAGTTGAACGCCGCCGCGCCGAAAATGATGGGAGTCGAGAGAAGAAATGAAAACCGCGCCGCTGATTCCCGGTTCAGTCCCAATGCCAAACCGGTTGTGATTGTCGCGCCGGACCGGGACACGCCCGGAACAATCGCGAGTGCCTGCGAGAGGCCGATGAGCAGGCTGTCCGTCCAAGTTATTTGGTTCAGCTTTTTCCGATGCCGGTGATATTTGTCGACGAGGTATAAAATCAGGCCCACCGCGCTCAAAGTGAACGCGACCAGAATCGGCGAGCGAAAAGTTGTCTCGGCAAAGCTTTCCAGAAAATATCCGGCGAGAATCCCGGGAATAGTGGAGAGAATCAAAAGCCACAGCATCTCTTTCCTAAAGTTAAACTTTAGGAATTGTTCCGAAAGTTTAACTTTAGGAACAACGGTAACTTTGAAAATCTCCACCCAATCTTTCCAAAAATACAAAACGACGGCGATGAGCGTCCCGAAATGAAGCGCCACATCAAATGAAAGTCCCGGATCGGGAAAATGGAAGAGCCACGGCGCCAAAATCAAATGCGCTGAACTTGAAACCGGCAAAAATTCTGCCGCTCCTTGAATTATTCCGAGAATCAGAGAATGAAAAATAGTCATCAAAATATGAGGATTATGGAGATGAAAATTGCCGCAACCATAAATGCGACACTCGCCCAGCCAAATATCTTGACCCAGCCCGGATGCGTTTCAACGCCCATGATGCGCTTGTCGTTTCCAACAACCATGATTGTCGCGAGAAGCGGAAGGGCGATAATGCCGTTTAAGTATGCGGAGTAATAGAGGGCCTTGATCGGATTCACTCCGATGAAATTGAGTCCCAGCCCCACCAGAATTGAAAATATTATGATCAGATAAAAGCCGCGCGCTCGCGAAAAACGGAGTTCAAGGCCCTCGTGCCACTTCATTACTTCGCAAAGCGCATATGCGCCCGACCCGGCCAGAATCGGAACGGCAAGCAGTCCCGTCCCAATGATCCCGAGAGCGAAAAGAAGATAAGCCGCTTCACCGGAAAGAGGCCTTAGGGCCAGGGCCGCCTGTTCTGCCGAACCGATTTCCGTGATGCCATTTTTGAAAAAAACCTGCGCCGTCGCGATTATGATGAAGAAGAAAACGGCGTTCGCCAAAATCATTCCCGTCCCGACGTCCGTCCTCATATGCCTGATCCGCAGATGCAGAAACGACTTTCCAGCCGGCTTTGATTTTATCAGCTTATTTTCCTCAACTTCCTCGGAAGCCTGCCAGAAAAAAAGATAGGGCGTGATGGTTGTCCCGAAAATGGCAATTAGGGCGAACATATAATTTCGATTCAACTCGATATTTGGAATGAACGCGTATCGAAAAACTTCACGCCAGTCGGGATGCGCCATAAAGCCGGCAAAGATATAGGCCAAAACCGAAATCGTGAGCCATTTCAGAACCCGCGCATAAATATGATATTGAAAAAATATTTCCATTGAAATGATGGCGAGCGCGAAGATAATCGCCGCGAGATAAAGGTTCACGCCCGTCAGCATCTTGAGCGAAGCCGCCATCGCCCCGAGATTGGCTCCGATGTTGGCTACGTTGGCGATGATGAGCAGCAAAACAATTCCCGCCACAATTTTTTTTCGGTAATGTTTTTGCAAAACTCCCGCGAGACCCCTGTTTGTCACGATTCCAATCCGCGCAGAGGCTTCCTGCACCGCCAGCATCATCGGCAGCAGCCAGGCCGCCGTCCAGAGAATCGCGTATCCGAACATCGCCCCGACTGATGAATATGTTCCGATCCCGGACGGATCATCATCCGACGCTCCGGTGATCAGCCCCGGACCAAGCGCGCGCAGAAAATACCGGGCCCGTGTCCAGCGGTTCGCGAGAAGATTTTTTATCTTGACGACTTCTTCTTCAGTGACTTGGATCGTTCCATCAACCAATTTTGTGGCTTTTACTTCACCCCAAATAACCATTTTTTTGGCAAGTATAAGGGGAATTCCAACCTCGCGCCGAAACTCGGAAAGTGTATGAAGTTTTCCTTTCTTTACCCTAGAGCTCAGCTCTAGGGTAAGATTATTCGAGTAAGTATTTTTCATCTTCTTTTTTTTCTTTCATATATATAGCGTTTTCGTCAAGAAATTTTTTATAATCGGCAATATCTTCAAATTGTCCCATGATGATCTTTTTGTTGCACAGACCACTCTTTCGCTTTCCGAGATATTCTAAAAGGCTTGAGTATTTCCATTCCTTTTGCCTAAATCCGTGTATGAAATGATTCATATTCACATAAGCCGAAAGATACAATAGCTTGGAGTTGGATTTTATGCGGATTGCTTTGAATCTTCCTTGAAATAGAGCACCGGTTCGTTTATTCTTCGTGTTGAAATAATTAGTGTGACTTGTCCCTAGTTTATGCATGAATCTTTCTATTCCTCTTTCATCTAATTGTTTGACGACGAGATGATAATGATTCGGATTCAGGCAATAACATACAAATTCAACTAATTTTTTTCTTTTTTTCTTGAGTAAGGGAAAGTCCGGAAGTTCAGCTTCGGGATTATTTTCCTTATAATCTCTCCAGGCAATCATCAGCCCGTCATTTTGGTCACTAAGCAAATCCATTGACAACAGAAATCTTTCAAAATCACGACTGTCTTGAAAGATTCTCCTCTTATCTACTCCTCTATTATATAAATGGTAATATTCCCCGTTTGCAAATTGTATTTTCCTCATTTTTATTTTCCCTAAAACCTACCCTAGAGCTAAAACCTACCCTAGAGCTCAGCTCTAGGGTAGACTGTCTTATTCCACGGTTACGCTTTTGGCAAGATTGCGCGGCTTGTCAACATCCAATCCTTTGCTCACCGCGCAGTAGTAGGCGAAAAGCTGCAATGGAATGACGGAGAGAAGCGGAGTGAGCATTTCAAGCGTCTTGGGAATATAAATCACATCGTCGACCATTTTTTGGATTTCTCTGTCCCCTTTTGTGGCAATGGCAATCACCTTCCCGCTGCGGGCTTTCACTTCTTGGATTCCGGAAAGGGTCTTTTCATAGACGCTGTCACTTGTTGCGATCGCCATGGTTGGAAAATTCTTGTCGATAAGCGCGATCGGCCCGTGCTTCATCTCACCAAAAGGATACCCTTCGGCATGGACATAGGAAATTTCTTTGATTTTCAGCGCTCCTTCCATGGCAATCGGATAATTGTATTTCCTCCCAAGATACAGAAAATTTGAATATTCGGAATACTTTTCGGCAATCATTTTTATATCATTTGCCTTTTTCAAAATCCTCCTCATGAGATGAGGAATTTCAGCCAATTCTTCGGCGATTCTTTTTCCCGTTACTAGGGACATTTCCCTCTGCCGGCCCAGAAAAAGAGTGAGAAGCGCCAAAATCGAAAGTTGGGAGGTGAAGGCTTTGGTTGAAGCGACGCCGATTTCGGGCCCAGCGTGGTTGTATACGCCGGCGTCGGTCTCCCGGGCGATAGTAGATCCCACCACGTTCACGATTCCGAGCGTCAGAGCCCCTTTATTTTTCGCTTCCCGAATCGCCGCCAGGGTGTCAGCCGTCTCGCCCGATTGGGAAATCGCGACAACCGCCGTATTTTCATCAAGCAGCGGCTTCCGATAGCGAAATTCCGAAGCATGCTCCACATCCGTCCGGATTCCCGCGTATTCCTCGAGCATATATTTTCCGACCAGTCCCGCGTAATATGAGGTTCCGCAGGAAACGACCACAATTCTCTTGAGATGGCGCGTCTTTTCGGCCACATCGCGCAGCCCGCCAAGCTTCGCGATGCCTTCCGGAGCCACCAGTCTCCCGCGGATGGAATTTTCCACTGCTTCCGGCTGCTCCGTGATTTCTTTGAGCATGAAATGGGGATAGCCTTTTTTTTCTGCTTCTTCAACTGACCAGTCTATTTTCGAAATTTCTTTTTCGACCTTCTTGCGTTTGAAATTCGTGATTTTGTGGCTCTCGTCGGTCAATTCGGCCATCTCCCCGTCATCGAGATATATAACCCGGTCGGTATAGCAGACAATCGGAGCGATATCAGAGGCAATGATGTATCCGTCTTCCATGACTCCCAGAACCAGCGGACTGCCGTTTCGGGCAATGATTATTTTTCCCGGATTTTTTTGATCAACAATTGCCAGGCCATAAGTTCCACTAATATGGGCCAGCGTCCTCCAGACGGCTTCTTTAAGCGGCACCTGCTTTTCATATTCTTCGATGAGATGAGCCACGATTTCCGTATCAGTCTCGGAAGAAAACTTGTGCCCCGCTTTTTCGAGGTCCTCTTTGAGCTCTTTGTAGTTTTCTATGATCCCATTGTGGACAAGAAAAATATTTTTCTGGCAATCGCAGTGCGGATGGGCGTTTTTTTCCGTTGGTTTTCCGTGAGTCGCCCATCGGGTGTGGGCGATTCCGATGCATCCCGATATTTTTTTGCCGTTTATTTTGTTTTCCAGTTCCGCCACTTTTCCGACTGCTCTCTCGGTGACAACCTTGCCGCCTGAAAAAACGGAAATGCCAGCCGAGTCATAACCGCGATACTCTAGGCGCTTCAGCCCGTCCATGAGGATGGGTAATGCCTCTCTTTTTCCAATATATCCCACAATACCGCACATAAAATTAGAATTTTGAATTGCGAATTTTGAATTTTGAATGGAATATGGAATTCTGAATCCAATATTCTTTATTCCATTCTCAATTCCCAATTCTAAATTCACAATTCTGCTTAATTTTTAGCCCAAATGTTTTTTAATTTTTTTTGCTATAGCATCGGCAAAAGCGCGAATCTCGCCCTCATCCCTCCCCTCCACCATCACCCTGCACAAATTTTCCGTTCCGGAATAGCGGACAAGAACGCGTCCTTCTTTTCCAAGCTTTTTTTCCACTTTCTTTATTATATCCTGAATTTCCGAAATTGAGCCAATATCCGGCTTGCTTTTTACTTCCACATTGACCAATAACTTGGGGAAAAGAGCGACCTCTTCCGCCAGCTCCGAAAGCGGTTTTTTGAAATGGCTCATGGCCGCGAGTAGCATCAAACCCCCGATGATCCCGTCACCAGTCGGACAAAAATCAAAAAAAATGATATGGCCGGATTCTTCGCCCCCCAAAATCGCGCCTTTATTTTTCATTTCAAAAAATACCTGCCGGTCCCCCACCCCCGTGGCGATATGTCCGATCCCCAATTTGCTTAGCGCGCCAACGAATCCGAGATTGCTCATGACAGTCGTCACAACCAAATTATTTTTGAGTTTCCCTTTTTCCTTCAAAAATTTTGCAATGACATACATCATCTGGTCGCCTGTCAGCGCGTTTCCTTTTTCATCGACCGCAATGACCCGGTCCCCGTCACCGTCAAAAGCAAGGCCCAAATCCGCTTTTTTCGCGAGAACTTCTCTTTTCAAACTTTCCGGATGCTGGGAACCGCAATTTTTGTTGATATTTGTTCCGTCAGGATTTGCGTTGATCAACCCTGTCTCTTTGGCAATTTTTTCAAATATCGCCGGAGCAACTTCAAAAGTGGCGCCGTTCGCGCAGTCAAGAACTAGTCGCTTTTTTACCCTAGAGCTGAGCTCTAGGGTAAAAAAATAACTGGTTTTATCCAAAAAAAACTTTATATACTTTTCTTTGGCTTCCTGCACTACAGAACTCTTTCCTGAAATGTTGTCATTTGTGCCTGATGATATTTTTTTCAATATATATCCTTCAAGTTCTTTTTCTTCCTCTTCCGAAAGCTTTGTGCCGTCATTTTTGAAAGGCTTTAGGCCGTTGTCCTGAAAGGGATTGTGCGAGGCTGAAATCACGATCCCCGCCCCCGCCCTTTGCTCTTTGATGAGGAAGGCCAGAGCCGGGGTCGGCAAAATTCCCGCGACAGCCGCTTCGCCACCGGCTGAAGATATTCCCGCGACAAGCGCCTCTTCAAACATCAAACCTGACTCACGCGTGTCTCTTCCGACAATTATTTTTTCCGGAAGATTTCTTTTCCGGCAAAAAGAAACAATCGATCTTCCGAACGCCGCAACAACTTCCGGATTCATTTTTTCTCCGCCGGCAACTCCTCGAATGCCGTCTGTTCCGAATAGTTTCATATATTTTACGAATTACGAATCTGTACGAATATACGAATTGGCGAATTGAGCAAGTTTTATTATATAATTCAGCATCACTCTTACAAACAAATTTATTCGTATATTCGCAGAGCGAAACGGATTCGTAATTCGTAAAGAAATCACTGATAGCCATAATCCCCTCCCGAGTTCGCGCCGATTGAATTTTTTCTGCGTTTCACGCATTTCGCGATGAAATCTTTGAATTTCATTTTCAGTTTTCCGCGATCATATCGCGCGTAGCGGACGCCATACGCGCCGTTATTCCGGATGCTGTTTGAGGTGAGTTTCACGGTTCCGCGTTTGGAGTTATAAACCTGAATCGCGATTCCTTGCGCCCCGTTGCTGGAAAGACTGTTTCCCTTTATCGTTATCTTCGTTCCCGCGAGGATCATTTCAATTCCCGATTCGCCGTTGCTTTTGATTTCGTTGTCCCTGATGATTCCGCGCAAACTTGCGTGAAGATCCACTCCTTCCTCTCCGCTTCCCCTGATCAGGCTGTTTCTGATTTCAACTTGTCTTTTGAAAATATACATTCCCCTTTTTCCGCTGTCTTCAACGCTTCCGTATTTGAACGTAAATTTGTATTTTTTTGAGTTGCCGGACCGGTCAACTATAATTCCGTCTGACATTGATTCTTTGATCGTGCAATTGGCAATGACAGCCCGCGATCTTTTGTTTACTCTTATGTTGGTAACCGCTTTTTTCACCGTCAGATTGCTCAATTGGCTGTTGGTCGAGCGGAAATATATTCCGTAAGCCCGTCCTGTCGCGTCGATTATGGTTTCGCTCCGGTTTTCTCCGATGAGATTTGAGTCGCTGGTGAGCTCGACTTGTTCCGCATATGTCCCTTTTTTCACGAAAATATTTTTATTGTCAAAACTTTCGCTTTCGATGTGCCGGATTGCCGCTCCGATAGTTTTGAAAGGATATGCCTCGCTCCCATTTTCCTTCGCCGCGCTGCTGCTTGCGTCTACATAGAAATCATAAAGGTCCCCGCTTGCCGGAATCCCGAAAAAAAGAAGAAAAACCGCAAGAGCCGCTCCGGGAAATATTTGGTGTTTTTTTTGTTTCAGATGTTCAAGCACAACCAAATATCTTACTTTAAAAAATTAATCCTTTCATCCTAAGATCGAATCTTGGGAAATGAAAAACTGTTTATTCGTATATTCGTAATCGATTAGTAATTCGTAAAGACTACACGAATTTTTCAATTTCCGTCTGGGCTCTCGCGAGGTCATCAGGATTGCCGATGGGAAACCAATGCGCCGTCGGAAAAACCTTCACTTTATACTTGTCAGTCATCTTGGCCATCGTTTGCGGAAGGCCGAACTCTTTTTCTGTGATCCGGACCAAAGCATAATCGAAAAAATTTCTGTTGAGCACATACGCCCCGATATTCGCCAGCTTGTTATCTTTTTCTTGAGGCTTCTCAATGATATCCAGCAAGTTGCCGTCTTTATCCATCTTAAACACGCCGAATTTAGAAGGGTCTTCGACCTCGAAAGCCATCGCCGCCAGTTCTTCCCGGCAAAGTTTTTCAAGATCTTTTTTGAAAAACAGATCGTCCCCGTTGATGACCAGGAACTTGTTTCGAAGAATGTCCTTGCAGGCGTGAATTGCTCCGCCCGTGCCATTGAGTTCTTTTTGAAAAACGTATTTTATTTTTCTTCCTTTCCATTCTTCTCCGAAATAATTTCGGATCTGGTCTGCGAGATAATTGACGATGATGATCACCTCATCAACTTTTTCCGGGAGAAAACTGATCGTCCACTCCAAAATAGGCTTGCCTTTCACGCGCAGCATCGGTTTTGGAGTCTTATTGGTTAGCGGCCGCATTCTCGTTCCTTCACCGGCGGCCATGATAACAGCTTGCATGATTTCTATACGAATTACGAATCTGTACGAATATACGAATGCATAAAATTCGTAATTTGTATATTCGTAGAGCGAAGCGGATTCGTAATTCGTAAATCAGATTACGAAATTAATCAGTCTGTCTTTCACGAATATAATTTTCCGGATATTTTTCCCTTCAACATATTTCTTCACTTTCCCGCTTTCGAGCGCCATTTTTTTCACATCCTCCTCGCCCGCGCCCGCCGCCAGCTTCAGCTGGTCCCGCATTTTTCCGTTGATTTGGACAATGATTGTGATTTCCTCATCTTTTATCAACTCTATATCATGCTCCGGCCATTTTTCGAGGAAAACAGAGTTTTTGTGGCCGAGACTCGACCAGATTTCTTCGGCAATGTGGGGAGCAAAGGGAGCGAGAATAGTAATTAGTAATTGGTAATTGGTAATTGGAATATTATTTTCTTTTTCCATTTCATTAACCAGCATCATCATTGCGGAAATCGCGGTATTGAAGCGCAAATTTTCAATATCTTCGGTGACTTTTTTGATAGTTTTGTGTAAAAAAGAATTAAGTTTCGGATTTTGCTTGCCCGCCAAAGCTTTGGCGTCAGCGGGGATTTGGGATTTTAAGCGCCATACTCTTTCCAAAAATCTTTTTAGCCCGATTATGCTTTTCGTATTCCACGCTTTTGAGTCCTCCAGCGGGCCCATGAACATTTCATACAGCCGCAAAACATCCGCGCCGTATTTTTCCACTATTTCATCGGGATTGATGACGTTCCCCAGAGACTTCGACATTTTCCGTCCGTCTTCAGCAAGGACGATTCCCTGATGGCGCAACTTCGTGAACGGCTCGTCAAAATCGATATAGCCGAATTTATGCAAAGCCTTCGTGAAAAATCGGGAATACAGCAAATGAAGAACCGTGTGCTCTTTGCCGCCGATATAAAGATCAACTGGCAGCCATTTTTTGATTTTCTCTTTCGCGGCGAATTCTTTTTTGTTCCCCGGATCCGCGAACCGGAAAAAATACCAGCTTGAACAAACGAACGTGTCCATTGTGTCTGTTTCGCGTTTCGCACTCCCGCCGCACTTCGGGCATTTCACGTTCACAAATGAGGGATTCGTCTCCAGCGGCGACGTTCCTTTCGGGCGATAATCTTTCACTTCCGGAAGCAAAACCGGCAAATCATTTTCCGGAATAGGAACGACCCTAGAGCTCAGCTCTAGGGTAGAACAATTTTTGCAATAAATGACGGGTATTGGCGCGCCCCAATATCTTTGCCGCGAAATCAGCCAGTCCCGCAATTTGTAGGTTATCTTTTTCCCGCCCAAATTATTTTTCTCAAGCCACTTCGCCATCTCCTCGCGGGCTTTTTCGGATGCGAGATTGGAATATTTACCGGAATTAATCAATTCTCCATCACACGTAAAGCATTCGGATTCGACTCGCAGTTCTGTTTTGGCGCCGGCTGCTATATCTTCCATGTTTCTTGGTATCTCTAATAATTTTTTTGGAAGAATCACATTTTTTATCGGCAAATTGTACTTTTTCGCGAACTCAAAGTCCCGTTCGTCATGCGCCGGGACAGCCATCACCGCGCCGGTTCCATAGGTAGAAAGCACGTAATCAGCCACGAAAATCGGGACTTCTTCTTTCGTGAAGGGATTGACGGCTTTCATGCCTTTTATTTCCACTCCCGTTTTTTCCTTCTGAAGATCCGTCCGCTGAAGATCGGTTTTCTTTTTGGCCTGATTTATATATTTATCAATTTCCTCAATATTTTCTATCTCATTTCTTGTTTCTTCCAAGACTTTGTGTTCCGGCGCCACAACGCAATAGGTGCAGCCATAAATAGTATCCAATCTCGTGGTAAAAGTTTCCAAAAAGTAATCTCCCACAACTTTCAACTTTTCACTTTGAACTTTGAACTTGATCACCGCTCCCTCGCTTTTGCCGATCCAGTTTTTCTGCGCCGTCTTAGTCGATTCCGGCCAGTCCAATTTGTCGAGATCCTTTATCAAATCTTCCGCAAAATCCGTAATCTTGAAAAACCACTGCTCCATATCTTTCTGGATCACTTCATTTTTGCAGCGTTCGCAAACTCCGTCTTCAACTTGCTCATTCGCGAGAACTGTTTTGCACGATTCGCACCAGTTCACTTTGGCATATTTCCGGTACGCCAGGCCGTTTTCATGCAAAAATAAAAAGAACCACTGGGTCCACTTGTAGTATTCCGGACTTGATGTGTCGATCTCGCGCGACCAGTCATAGGAAAGCCCGAGGCTCTTGATCTGCTCCGTAAAAGTTTTGATATTTTTTTGGGTTGACTCAGCCGGTTGAACTCCGGACTTGATGGCAAAATTTTCCGCCGGCAGACCGAAAGCATCCCAGCCTATCGGGTGCAAAATATTCTTCCCATTCATCCGCTGATAACGCGAATAAATGTCCGAAGCGGTATAACCTTCCACGTGCCCGACATGAAGCCCGTCTCCGGACGGATAGGGAAACATATCGAGGCAATAGAATTTGGCCTTTTCCGGCTTCTCATCCGCTTCGAAAAGTTCGGGATAGTCCGCCCAGTATTTTTGCCATTTTTTCTCGATTTCTTGAGGATTATATTTCTCCATATTTGGCGCAAAAACTACAATTTTACTTTAGCTTATTTGAATTTTTTTTTCAAGAAAAATAAAAGGGGACAAGGTCCGCAGACCTTGACCCCAAATGGTTCTCGCCTACCACCTGCTTGGATGGTAAAGGTAAGTTTTCTGAAGCTTCCCGCCGTTACGAAAAAGTTTGGCATGGAAAAAATTAAGAGTTTTCCACCCGGCGCTGTGCAAAGCCTCGCTCGAGCTTTTTCCAAGGAACGAAAAGATGTCCTCCATGACATAACTCAAGGCTATGAGGTCTTTGCAGGGCCAGTGGTAGTGCGGAGCAGTCGTATCAATCCCGGCAAACTTGCGGCTTTTTTCCATGTTTTGAAAAAGAAACCGCACTCCCTCTTCATTATAATCCCGGTAAGAGGAACTGAATATTACCGGCCCGCCAAAAAGCTGAATAAAACACGCAGCGGGGTCGGCACGGCGATAGAACTGGCGGGCATCGATCGAGCCGTCGGAGCAGATAATCGGCAAATAGCCGCCGGCGATCTGTTCGAGGAGCCACTTTATCGTAAAGGACTCGATTATTTTTTCCTTTTCCAGTCTGCGAAGCAGATCCTCATTTGCCGCATCCATGAATAGTTCAGCCAAAGCAAATCCTCCTTTTTTTTCAAGCATATTTTCTAAAGAATGTGCTATTTTTATCTATTCCCGTTTGAACCAAAACAAAAACGGCTCTAGGGAACCGCTTTTTTTATAGCAAAATTTTCGTTTCTAGTCAACCCTCAAAAATTCCACAAACTCTCCCCCGTCCACCAATTTTGCATAGGCAAGGATGACTTCTTTTCCGGGATACTGGGCGATGATTTTTTCTTTCGCTTTTCGGAGCTCGCCTTCGTGAAATTTTTGTTCTGCTTCGTCGTCGCCCTTGAATTGGACGCTGCCGCCATAGGCTCCGCAGTCGGCGTGATTCACGATCACGATCTTTTTGACGTGATGCAGGTCGCACGGCACACCGATGCATTTCATGGCAATGTCCACTTCCGAAAGGCAGTCATTGATGGATTTGGCCGCGCCCGGAAGTTTGGGAAAATCGTATGACTTGATCCCCAATTCTTCCTCGACAAATTTCATCGTCTCTTTCCAAAAGCGAAAGTCGATGCAGGCGAGGACGACGGCCTCGCAACTGTGCAGATTTTTGAATTTAAAGTGAATTTTCATGTTTAATGCAATTGGTAATTGGCAGCTTCGCCCGCTGCGCTCGCTGTAATTTGGATTTTATTATCCGAATAACCAATTACGGATTACAATTTATTCTATCTTTATTCCCCTTCTCGACAAATGTTTTCTCGCCACTTTTATCCGCGCGAGGTTCTTTTCGAGAATTGCCGCGGCTGTGGCATAGCCGGTTTCATCGGCACGGATTTTCTCTTCTTTCAACTTCTCTGCCCGAGCGCGAGCCTCTTCGGCCCGTTTCACGTCTATTTCTTCCGCCCGTTCGGCTGTGTCCGCCAAAATCGTCAGCTCGTTTTTCCGGACTTCAACCATCCCGCCTGAAACGGCCATCGCGATTTCCTCGCCATCTTTTTTCGCAACCAATTCCCCTGCCTGAAGAACTGAAATGAGGGGGATATGATGCGCCAGCACGGTAATCTCGCCGTCCTGGGTGGGAAGGGTGACTTGGTCTATCTCGGCTTCATAGACGGTGCGCTCGGGCGTGACGATCTTAAATTTTATCTTATTTTCAGCAGCCATAAGATATTAGATATAAGAAATGAGATAGAAGAAATAAAAAGCAGAAATCAGAAATAACGATAGTTTTTTTATTTTTTATATTTATTTCTTCTTTTTTATATCTTATTTCTCATTTAACTTCCTCAATGCTTCCTTTCATATAAAACATCTGCTCGCCTTTGTCGTCGTGCTTGCCTTCCAGAATTTCCTTGAAACCGCGGATGGTATCGGCAAGTTTCACATATTTTCCGGATGTCCCGGTGAATTGTTCCGCCACGAAAAACGGCTGGGACAAGAATTTCTGGATCTTGCGCGCCCGATTCACTGCCAGCTTGTCTTCATCCGAGAGTTCCTCAACGCCGAGAATGGCGATGATATCCTGCAAATCTTTGTATCTCTGCAAAACTTTCTGCACGCCGCGCGCCACTTGATAGTGCTCTTCACCTATAATTTTCGGATCAAGAATCGTCGAAGACGAATCAAGCGGATCAACCGCCGGATAAATTCCGAGCTCGGAAAGTTGGCGGGACAGTACCACCGTCGAGTCCAGATGCCCGAAAGTGGTCGCCGGAGCCGGATCAGTGAGGTCGTCGGCCGGAACGTATACCGCTTGCACGGATGTGACAGATCCCTTTTTTGTGGAAGTAATTCGCTCTTGCAAACGCCCCATATCTTCCGCCAGAGTCGGCTGATATCCCACCGCCGAAGGGATACGCCCCAAAAGGGCTGAAACTTCCGAACCCGCCTGCGTGAAGCGGAAAATATTGTCAATGAAAAACAAAACGTCCTTTCCTTCCTCGTCGCGGAAATATTCCGCCATCGAAAGCGCGGAAAGCGCCACGCGCTGGCGCGCTCCCGGCGGTTCATTCATTTGTCCGAAAACAAGCGCGGTTTTTTCCAAAACGCCAGATTCTTTCATCTCGTGATAGAGGTCATTCCCCTCACGAGTTCTTTCTCCCACGCCCGCGAACATCGAATATCCGCCGTGTTCGGTGGCGATGTTGCGAATAAGTTCCTGGATGACCACCGTTTTCCCCACGCCCGCGCCGCCAAAAAGCCCGATTTTTCCGCCTTTCAAAAACGGGCAAATGAGGTCGATGACTTTGATTCCGGTTTCCAGAATTTCCGCTTCTGTGGATTGGTCTTTGAAATCAGGAGTCGGGCGATGAATCGAAAATCTGTTTTTTGTCTTCACGGCCGGCATTCCGTCAATCGGCTCGCCCAGAAGATTGAACATCCGCCCGAGGGTTTCCGTCCCGACCGGAACACTGATCGGCGCGCCGGTGTCAGTGACTTCCATGCGGCGCTTGAGTCCGTCTGTCGAACCCATGGCCACCGCGCGGACCTTGCTCCCGCCGAGATGCTGGTGGGTTTCAAGAACCAGTTTATTATTTTCTTCCAATTTTACTTCCAGCGCCGAATAAATTTCGGGAAGATCTTTCTCAAATTCCACGTCCACAACCGGTCCGATGACTTGGGATATTTTGCCTTTGTTTCTCATATGAGTATTTTGTTCAAAAAAATTTAAACTAAAATTTGAAATTATTTCTAAAATATTTTATTGCTTCTTTGTCAAAATCCCCAAAGGCCAAGTCTAACTCCAATGCTTCACCAAAAGAAAACCACTTTGTTTCTCCAGTAATTTCAGGTTGAGTGATCCTTACATCTCCCAATATATTTCCAACATAGTACATCCTTAAAATTTCATTTTGGACATCATAGATAACATTCAATAATTTATGATTTTCAAACTTAACAGAAAATTCTGAAAATACCTCTTTCGATATTGCCTTACTCGGGTCTTTTTCTGAATTCAATGCCTCGGCTCCGCCGGGCAAAGACCACTTTCCTAGCTCGGGATCTCGGTTTCTCTTTGATAAAAGAATCTCGGAATTATTTTTTCCTAATATCAATGCTATTATTAATACTTTATAACAATTCATGTATGTATTTTAATGAAGTATCATTGCTCCAAAGCGGCCCGTCCCGCGGAAATTTCCGCGATTTCCTGCGTGATGCCGGCTTGGCGGATCTGGTTGAATATGAGCGTCAGATTGTCCGCCATATCCGTTGCCGCGTCAGTCGCGTTCCTCATCGCCACCATCCGGGCTGATTCTTTCGAAGCATTCGATTCCAGAATGGCGTGGAAAACCTGCATTTCGACGAGCCGCGGAAGAATTTCGGTGATCACGATTCCCGGAGTGGGTTCGACTTTATAGAATACTTCAGCTTTTTCAAGACCGATTTTGTCAGCGTGAGTATCCATTTCTGCCAGCTGCTTTTCAATATCCGTTTTTGAAATGGGAAGGATCTGCCTGAGTTTGGGCTGCTGCACCACTGCGGAAACATAGTCTGTGTAGGCAATGACCACTTTGTCATATTTTTCAGCCGTATAATCATCCGTAACCAATTTCACGAGCGCCCGCACGTCTTCGATTTTAGGGAGATAGGTGAGATCATCAAACGTCGCTACGATATTTTTTTTCATTTTGCGAAGGACATTCGCCCCTCTTTTTCCAACCGTGATGAAATCCATTTCAAGCTGTTCGTCGGGAATTTTTGATTCGATTCTTTTTGCGCCGATACGGTTTATCTTGAGAAGAGCCGGATTTTTCACCTGTTCAACCACCTTTCTCATGATCTGGAAGTTGAAGCCTCCGCAAAGGCCGCGATTGGATGAAACTACGATGACGCAAATCCTTTTCACCTCCCGCACGGCAAGAAGCCCCGTCTGATATTTTTCAAAAGCCTGCGCGAGATTTGTAAGCACCGCCCAAGCGCTGTGGGCGTAGGGACGGATGGCGAGCGTTGCCGCAACGGCCCGGCGCATCTTCGAAGCCGCAACCATTTCCATGGCGCGGGTGATCTTTTTCGTATTGTTCACCGACTTGATCCGGCGGCGTATTTCTCTTGTTCCTGATGCCATTTTTTCCTAAAGTTAAACTTTAGGAGCTCCTAAAGTTTAACTTTAGGAAACTCCATTATTTCCATAAACTTCTTTGTATTCTTCAATCGCTTTTTTGAGCGCGCTCTCCACTTCCTCTGTCAATTCTTTTTTTTCTTTTATCATCGCCAGCACATCGCTCTTCATATCCTTCATATATTTATGAAAATCTTCTTCCCATTTTTGAACTTTTTCGACGGAAACATCGTCCAAATATCCGTTCGTTAGCGCAAAAAGAATTGCCACTTGGTTCTCAACCGGCATCGGCACATACTGGTCCTGCTTCAAAATTTCAACCGTCCGCTGGCCGCGTTCGATTTGTTTTCTGGTCGCTTCATCAAGGTCCGATCCAAACTGGGCAAAAGCTTCGAGCTCGCGGAATTGGGCAAGATCCAGCCGCAGTTTTCCGGCCACTTTTTTCATTGCCTTGATTTGCGCCGCCGATCCCACGCGCGATACTGAAAGCCCGACATTCAGGGCCGGCCGAATCCCTTTGTAAAAAAGATCCGACTCCAAATAAATTTGTCCGTCCGTGATGGAAATGACATTGGTCGGGATGTAGGCGCTCACATCCCCGGCCTGCGTTTCAATGATTGGAAGCGCGGTCAGTGATCCGCCGCCAAAATCCTTGGATAGTTTCGCGCTCCGTTCCAAAAGACGCGAATGAAGATAAAATATGTCTCCCGGATAAGCTTCGCGTCCCGGCGGGCGCTTGAGAAGAAGGGATACCTGGCGATAGGCCCAAGCGTGCTTGGAAAGATCGTCATATATCACCAGCACGTCTTTCCCCTGATCCATGAAAAATTCTCCGATGGCACATCCGGCATAGGGTGCGATGAAAGAAAGGGCGGCCGGATCCGAGGCCCCCGCCACAACCACAATCGTGTGATTCATTGCGTCATTTTTTTCCAGCTCCGCCACGATGCGGGCGACTTTGGATTCTTTCTGGCCGATCGCGACATATATGCAGATCACGTCTTCGTCTTTTTGATTGATGATCGCGTCAACCGCGACGGCCGTTTTCCCCGTCTGCCGGTCGCCGATGATGAGTTCTCTTTGTCCCCGCCCGATCGGGATCACCGAATCAATCGCTTTGATTCCGGTCTGGAGCGGCTGTTTCACTGATTCGCGTTCGATGACGCCCGGAGCGATTTTTTCAATGGGGTAGAATTTCAATTCGCTCTTATTCGCTGTCATTCGCTCCTCATTCGCGAGTATAATGCCTTTGCCGTCAATCGCCTCTCCCAGCGGGCTTATCACCCGTCCAATCATCATTTCCCCGACCGGCACCGACAGAATTTTTCCGGTCGATTTCACCGTGTCCCCTTCTTTGATTTTTTCATATTCCCCCAAAATCATCGCTCCGACCTGATCTTCTTCAAGGTTGAGAGCGACTCCGAAAACCGAGGAGGCACCCGCCTTCACTGAGGCCTCGGCGGGCAGGAATTCCAGCATTTCGCTCGCCATCGCGTCCGAAAGGCCCGAAACCCGGGCGATTCCGTCCCCCACTTCAATGACGCGCCCGACTTTTTCGGACTTCGTTTCGGCCTTGAAGCCGTCAATTTGTTTTTTGAGAGTCTCGATGATAAAATCTTTTTGCATCGTAAGTTTCTTAAGCGACTTAAGTTTCTTATGTCAATATTTTTCTCAACTCTTCCAATCTTCCCTCCAAGCTCCCATCCACCACCTCATCCCCAACTTTCAAAACAATTCCTCCTTTTATCTTTTCATCAACCGTATTTTTCAAAACCACTTCTTTGGCTCCGTATTTTTTCTCGATATATTCTTTCACTTTTTTTTCGGCTCCCGCGGAAAGTTTTTCGGCCGTCACGGCATCTGCTTCGACAATTCCCTTTTTTTCGTTATATATCGCAGCAAATTGCTCAATGACTTTTCCCGCAATCTTCAGTTTCCTTTTCCTGTATATATATCGCGCGAAATCAGCAACGGATTTTTCGGTTTCCGGCTTGGATTTTCCGTCGGTTATCTCGTACAAAGTCTGGGCGTATTGTTTGAAGGTAATGCGCATTGCTCAACTGTCCCAACATTGAATGTTGGGACGCTCCCAACATTGAATGTTGAATTCACGATTTCAAACTTTCTTCTATTAATTTCTTATCTTTTTCAGAACTCATCTTCTCCTCGATCACCTTCTCCGTCGCCGCCACGACTAGTCCGCCAATTTCTGATTTTATCTCGGCAATTGTTTTCGCTTTTTCCTGTTCGATTTCAGATTTTGCCCCGGCAAGAATTTTCTCCGCTTGCGTTTTGGCTTCTGCTGCGATTTCCGATTTCGATTTTTCCGCTTGCTTGCGGGCTTTTTCAACGATATCTTTCGCTTCCTCCCGGGCTTTTCGAAGAATATTTTTTTGCTTTTCTTCGCTTTCCTCAAGTTTTTTGTGCGCTTCATCCGCGTCTTTGAGCCCCTTTTCGATCTTTTTCTGGCGTTTTTCAAGCATAGCGAGAACCGGTCCGTAAGCGAATTTCCACAGCACAAAAAGCAAAACCAAAAAGTTGACGATCTGGGCGATCAATAATTTCCAATCTATTCCTAGTTTTGACAATAATTCTTGCATAAATTTGATTTATCCTAACATTCAATGTTGGGACGCTCCCAACATTGAATGTTAGGAGAACTTTGGCAAATTCTCCTAAAAAACCTACACAAATTTGATAATCAGCGCTACAACCAATGCATAGATCGCGATGGCTTCGGTGAAAGCGATGGCGAGAATCATTGCCGTCTGGATTTTTGGAGCCGCTTCCGGATTTCGGCCGATGGCTTCCATTGCTTTTGAGGCCAGTTTTCCGATTCCGAGCGCCGGACCAATGGCTCCTACGCCAATCGCGATTGCCGCCGCGATTGATTTGGCCGCCACATCGCTTCCGAAGAAGCTCTGGATGACCTGGTTTGTTTCTTCCATGATATTCTTTCTCTTCGTCCCCTCAAATCGACTGGAATGTATTTTTAGAGTCGGATGAGTTGATGAGAGAATTTGATTAAATTTCTAATTAAACAATTAGGTGAATTCTAGTGCGCCGCTTCCGTCACCGCCATTTTGAAAAACACCAGAGTCAGCATCGCGAACACCAAAGCCTGGACGAATCCGACGAAGAGTTCAAGCATGAGAAACGGCAAAGGCACGAAATACGGAACCAGAAACAGCATCACGGTGAGCAGAACTTCGCCGGCGAAAATATTGCCGAAAAGCCGGAAGGAAAATGAAATGAGCTTAGCCACCTCTGAAACAAGCTCCAGAATTCCCACGAACGTCCCGACAAAATACGGCCTATCAAAAGGACTCACGAAGAATTTTTTCGCGTATTTTCCCACCCCGATAGCCGCGATTCCCAGAAATTGCGCGCTGATTACGGAAACGAGCGCAAGAGCCAGCGTCAAATTGAGGTCAGCCGCTCCGCTCCGGATGAAAGGGATAAGGACCTGCTCGCCATGATGCACTTCAAAAATACCGATCGTCCCGAGTCCCGGCACCACTTCCACCCAGTTGGTGAGGATGACAAAGATGAAAATAGTCGCGACGATCGGAAAGAATTTTTTGCTCTGCCTTCGGTCCTGTGTCACACTGTCTGCCAAATTCAAAAGGGCCTCTAGGACGTACTCAACGATATTCTGGAAGCCCTTGGGAACCAAACGAACTCTCGATTTCAATATAGCGGACACGATGATTATGATCAAGCTGATGAAAAGCGTCACGACGATGGTGTTCGTCACGGGAAACGACCCTATATGGAAGATGGCTTCGGGGGAGATGGAGATGTTCATGAGTTTCTTAAGCTGCTTAAGATTCTTGGGAAACCGCTTCAATAAAAAACGCCGAGAACTTTCGGCATCGGCCGTTCTCTTTGAATTGTACATTCATTTTCCGATTATGTCCAGCGTTTTTTTGTAGACAAGCCAGCTTGTCACACCAATAGAAAGCAGAATGCCAAAAAGCAAGATCCAGGGCGAAGTGCCCATTTTTTTGTCCAAAAAACGTCCAAGAAGCGCGAAAAAGACGATCGGCACGGCGATGGTATAGCCGAGATTCCAGGCAAGGCCCAAAGCGGAAAATTGTTTGTCTGGTTTTCCCATGTATTTGCTTTGACGAGAGCTTTGACGAGAGCTCAACTCTCGTCGGATTCCAAAAGAAGTTTTTCATCTTCCTTTTTTTGTTTCTGCGCTTTCATATTTTCTTTTGCAAACTCGAAATAGTCTTTCCCGCTCTTGAAATCAGAAAGTATCACTCTTTTGAAGCATAATTTATCCTTTCTTTTTCCAATATAATCCGGGAAGCTGCACCAGCGATAATTTTCGGCTTTCGCGACTCCGTGAATTTCGCTGTTGCAATTCACATAAGAGGAGATATAAAGGAGAGCGTTTGGTTTTATTTGAGCTGACTTGAAGCGTCCTTGAAACAAAGATCCGCTTCGTTTGTTTTTTTTATTGAAATAATTTGTATAACTGGTTCCAATTTTATGCATAAATTTTTCAATTCCGCCATCCACGACCTGCTCAAGGATAAAATGATAGTGATTTGGATTTAGGCAATAACTAATAATATTAACAATTGGTTGACGAGAGCTCAACTCTCGTCGCAAGAAATCGCCGAAGGCGGGGTGGGTATTGTCTCTTTTATAATTCTTCCACACATCCATAATTCCGTCGCGCGAATCATTCAATAGCCACATCGAGACGTAAAAACGGAAGAAATCAGCTTCGTCTGAAAAAACATTGCGTTTGTCCACGCCGCGATTGTAGATATGATAAAAATTATTGGAAGAAAATTGCGTTTTTCTCATGCTTCTATTCTATGACGAGAGTTGAGCTCTCGTCAAGTTAGTCGCCAAATCTTATCGCGCTGCCTTCATTCATAACTTGCTTAATTTGCTCGGCAGTGAGGGCGTAGTTGTAGACGCGGACGTCGTCGATCTGGCCGGTCCAATAATAACTTCCATTCCAATATTTCCCAAACCGAAAGTCTCCAGTTGTATCAATATTTCCGCTTGTGTTTACAAAATTCTTATATTGACCGTCTAAGTATGTCCTGACTTGGCTCCCGTCATAAACCCCGACATAATGATGCCATGATCCCGTTCCCAAACTGGAGAAAGAGTCGAAATTAGCGCAATTCGTTTGATTGATGCAAAATCTCATGTTATCAGTCGTATCATTTCCGGAAATATAAAAGCCGGGATGATAACTGACTGCGTGAGAAGCTCCTGGGTCGGCCACGCCCATTTTTATCCAAGCCGAAACAGTCACTTTATCCGTCAACCCTGTTGGATCGGAGAGAATAACATAATCACTCTCCCCGTCAAAATCCAACGCCTTCCCAAATTTTCCATCCACCCAATCGTTCGGCGGGTCCATGGTGGTGAGGGTTCCAATGTTCCCGTTGCCGGAGGAATCGTAGGCCTTGTCGCCTTCGCCTTCGTCCAGTTTCCAATGCCCGACGGGCTTCCCGCGGTTATAGTCCCAGGCGATTTGGGCGGGCGTGCGGGCGTAGTTGTATACTTTGACATTATCCAGATTGCCGTTCAAATTTTGATCCAATGTGTTAAATGACGCGCAATCGATGTTGTAATCTCCCAATCCGGCGCAACTGCCCAAGAAAGCCAGTCCCGAGTAGGAACCCGAATCAACCTGTGTCCCGTCAAGATATGTGGCGAAGCTTCCGCCGTTCCAGGTCAAAAAAACCTGATGCCAAACATTTTCCGTCAACTCCACGCTGAATTCGTCAGCGCTCGTGCCAAGCCTGGTCCAGAGCAGATTTGTAGTGCCCCGAACGCCGACATAGATACGGCTCTCGGAATAGCGATGGCAAAAAAACTGCTGCCATCCGCTTTCCCTTGAATAATTCACCCAAAGCGAAACAGTTCCGGCGCTCACGCTCATGCCGGTCGTGCTGAAAGACGAATAGTCATTGCTTCCGTCAAAGCGCAGGCAGCTGCCTGTTTTGCATTGCGAGGAACCCTGCCAGACGGGATCATAGTCGTCAGCGCCTGATCCGGAGCCGAGTGTCACGTTGTTATTTCCCCCGTTCCGGTCATAGGCGTATTGGCCTGTTTTTTCGTCCAGGCTCCAATCCATCACCGGCCCCGCGCAACTGGTCGTGTCTCCCGGAACGCAGTACTCCGCCGCTTGGCCGGTCGCGCCTGTCGCGGAAATTTGTCCGCCGAGCTGCATTTCTTTGCCCTGATTCATATCGAGCGCGATCTGGTCAGCCGTCAAAGCGGAGTTGTAGAATTTGTATTCGTCGATTTGTCCCGCGAAATATCCGTAGGGCGTGCTCGCGCTGTCGTCCCGGCCGATTTTCCAGACCGCCGCCGTGTCGTCCGCCGCCACCGCCAAAGCCTGCGATCCTTTTTCGACGCCGTTGACATATATTCGGACATAAGCGAGGTCATAAGTGCAGGAAACATGCGACCAGCTGTCGACCGAAATCGCCACCGAAGACGTCGCCGCCGTTTGCCAAGCCGCTCCGGATTTGATCTGGCACACCGGCTGGCTCGAAGCGTTCGTCGCCACTCGCAATTCCTCGGCTTTTCCCAAAATCGCTTTTGAAACGGCCGAACCCGACGGCTTCACCCAGACGGAGACGGTGAAGATGGACTGGTTCGTGCCGCGGACGGGAAAAGCACCAAAAATGATTCCCAAAAATCCCAAAAAAACAATCCCCCAAACTCCCCAACCTCCCGAATTTCCCCAACCCCCAATTTTTTTCCGAAACGCAACCCTTTTTCGATAGAGATTTTCCGTGAAGCCGCCTTCTTCTTCGTGTTTTTTCTTGAGCGACGCGACATGCCGCGAAAGCAAAAAACTTTCCAGACTGCAAAGAGTCAACAAAAAATTCGCGGCTTCGGTCGGATCGTTGGGGAGATTTGGGGTATTTAGGGAAGTTGGACCGACCCAAAATGCCCGAAACTTCCGAAATTCGGCGACTTTCGGATGGTCCTTCGGCCAGATCGGCAAATTGCGCTGGCGCAAAAAATCCTGAAAATCTTTCGCCAGTTCTTCGTTTGACCCATGCGCCACTCCCACCAATTTGATGTAGCTTTTGAGAGATTCGCCCGTGGAACCTTCGGCGATGTTTTGCGAATTGCTCCGCGCCGCCTGGACCATTTGGTCGTGCGTGCGGCTGCGTTTTTCGATCCAGCGATTGCAAAACTGGACAGTCAAATCCTGAATGATTTTTCCCAGCATAAAAACAATCAGGTATTCGTAACCGGGCCTCGATGGTTGATCTTGATTCAATTGTTGATATTGATCTTTCATGATTTTTTCAAAAACCAAATTCCCCAACCCCCAAACTCCCGAAATTTCCAAAATTCCCAAACTCAATACGAAAAATCCGGGATGCTCACATAATCGTCCGTCCCGTCGAGGTCGGCCGCGCGGCTCCATTTCCCGCCGTTGTCCCACATTTGATATGTTTGCGTCTGTCCGCCGCCTTGCGGAGTCATCGTGCCGTTTTGCGCCGACCCGCCGTTTCCGGAATTCGGAGCTGTCCCCCCGACTCCCACGTCAAACTTGTAATATATCATCGGAGATCCGACCGGACTCCCGCCAATCGGATGCCCGGCGTTCATGTCTTCGACAACTTGTTTCGAAGTGCGGGCGTAATTGTAGATTTTTGCATCGTCAATTAAACCAGCCACAAAACCATAATAAACAGTATAAAATCCGCCTGCTCCGATGCGTGTTGGATAATTGCACGTCGGAATACCAAAGCCTATCGTTGCCTCACCAACGACAACACCGTCAACAAAAAGCTTCATGCTGTTTCCAGTAAGCGTTCCTTCTATGTGATGAAATTTATTATCATTAATAGCGGATGCGGATCTCAAAGTATACATGCAAGAATCTCCGCAGTAATAGCCAGTGCTTATTTCAAATGCAGCTTGGCCATTTCCGCTTATGCCAATTGTCTGGAGATTTTCTTGGGGACTTGCCTGCCTCGAAACAATGCCCTTGAGACATCTTGTATCATACCATTTCGCCCCGACCGAACCGCTTGCACAGGTGCCAGAAGTCGTTGTTTTGACCCAGGCTGAAAGTGAAACATTATTTGTAACACGAAGTATTTGAGAATCCGACACATTCAAAAAATCATCGGCTCCGTTCAGATTCGCGGCATTTCCATATTTGCCATTTGCCCAATGCGTTCCTCCGGTTCCATTCCAGGTTCCGTTGTTTCCATTCCCGCTCGTATCATAGGCAGTTCCACCAGAAGCCTCATCCATCTTCCACCACCCCACCGGACCCGGGCCGTATTCGGAAAGCTGTTTCACTTCGTCGGGCGAAAGCGCGCGGTTGTAGATGCGGACGTCATCTAGATTTCCATTAAACGAATTGCCATTACTGATCTGAAACTGCTGCGTCGAATCATAGAACCATCCCGCCCCGCTGTCCGGCTGCATTTTTTCTTGCAAATTTCCATTTATGTACCAATACGCTGGTTGATCGGTTCCTGCAGGAACAACTATTACATAATTATACCAGACATTGTCTTTATAGTTTGAAAAATTTGACGATCCATAGCTATTGTTATTTGACATGCCAAGACGCACTCTCGGTGAGCCACCAGTAGAATAAATCATTGTTCGAGTCCAAGTTTGAGTAATGGAAAATATTGTATCATTTCCCCCCCACCAGTCGCCTCCATATGTGCCCTTCGCCCACAAACTAATTGTCATTGCAGGCGAAGTTATCTGCGAAATTTGTCCAACATTAACATAATCATTGTCTCCTCCCAGCTTCAGTCCATTCCCAAACTTCCCTCCCGTCTGGTGGCGAACTTCGAAGGCGCAAGAGTCGGCTTCGGCGGGGAGAGCGGCGACGGTGAAGAATTTCCCCGCGCCGTCATAGTCGGTGATGGTGCGTTCGGTTCCGTCCGGAATGGATCCGCAAACCGGGGAAATGCGCAGGATCATATTGTTGTAGGCGTCGTTCGTCGTTGAAAGCGCGGCATTGTCCGCGTCATAGACCGCGGTCGTCGTACTCGCGGCTTCGGCAGTTCCCGTTTCCTGCGCATTCGTGAGCGTGCCAGTGTTTCCGTTTCCGGACGCGTCCGCCACAACTGTTCCCGAAGATTCATCCATTTTCCAGTGTCCCACGAGCCCGTCGGTCATCCATTTGGGCGATTCACCGACAGTGACGTTCGCGCCTTCGGGGCTCGCGTTGCCAGCTTTGCCCGCATTGTAGTCCTGCGCGATTTGCGAGGCCGTGCGGGCGTAGGGATATATTTTTGGTTCGTCGATGGAGCCGTTGAAAAATTCCGAGTTTGTATAAGACTCGCCTATAAATAAAGAATCATTATTCGCAATAAGATTTTTCGCTGCAAAACTCTCTGTCTTGATTAGTTTTCCATCAATATATATTTTGCCTTCAATATCTCCTGTATCAGAGAAAGTTCCGGTAAAATGATGCCAAGTATTTGTTGAAATATTGGAGGCTGGAATATCAACAGCTTGCCAAGACCCATCATAAAAATAATACTGCAGGACATTGGTCGCGCCGCCTCTGATATTTACGCCGTAGTTTCCATAATCGGGGCTATTTCTTTTCGCAATGAGACCCTGCCAAGAATCCGGCCATGAAGCACCATTTCCCTTGAACCAGAAGCTAACCGAAACTTGCGAAGTTTGATCAAGGACGCTGGTGCCTGAGTCAGAAACAGAAATGAAATCGCCGTTTCCATCGAAACTCAAACACTTCCCGCTCACGCAATTGCTTTCGGGTTGCCAAGTCGGAGCGGATGACCCCACCCCGAGATTTCCGTTGTTGTGGTTCACGGTTGAATCATACGCCGTTCCCCCCTGCCCTTCGTCGAATTTCCAATAGGCAATGGGCCCGGGGCCCACTTCTTCGGCGCTCGCGGAAGTGGTCGGGTCGGCGGAGGCGTATTTGCGGACATAGATATAGTCGACGGATTGAGCGTCGCCGTTGCCACCGGTAATTTCGCCCTGGCTAACCAAAATTTTCTTATTGTCAGAGAGAAAATTGCTATCCGTTCCAGTAAAATATTGAGTTCCATCTATTAACCATCGCAAGCCTCCCGACGAGTTATACTCAAATCGGTGAACCTTATAAGTTGACGTATTAAGCGCTAATGTGTTTGTACTAATGGCAACTTTACCACCCGAACTCGGCATTCGATAAAGTCCATTTCCACTGTTTGTAGCCTGCTGGTAAGCATACACATATCCACTTGCTAATGTAGTATGCCACCATTGTGTTTGCGCACCACCATCAAAATCTTCAATGGATCCGACACCCAGTGAAAGGTCCATATAATAGTTGTCAGTTGCCTGCTTTCTCCTCACTTCAATAACGACATTATTGGTGAAGGTTTGCGTTGATTTTAAATTCGCCGAGGAAATTGTCGCATTTGTCGGCGCTAGTACCGCCTCCCCTCCACTCTCCACGATAGTTCCGCCCACTCCCTGAATGTGCTGTGTCCATTTCTTGTCGCTGATTGTCCCATCGTTGAAATCATCAAAAAACTCGAAAGTCTTGTCGCCGGATTGGGTAGCGATGGCACTCGGGTTTCCGTAATACATATATATAGAGGTGGCGTTGGTACCGGAATAGACTTTGGGGGCTTTCAGCCAAACTTTGGTCGTGGCGCTGTTGCAGCCCGGGTTGTTTTCTTCGATCCAGTAGTCGAGCGGCTGGCCTTTGGAATCGGTGAAGCGCATATCAGCGCAAGTGGAGGTGATCATTTTCCCGGCGGTGATGAGAGCGGCGGTGTCCACAACTGTCGAAACCTGAAAATCCGTGAGGTCGGCGCCGGTGGAGTTCGTGAGCTGGATTTTTTGGCGATACATCCAGGAGTCGTTCCACCAGGCGGCTTGGGCTTTCTCTGCGAAGAAGATTGTGTAGACCGGCGCGATGACGAGCGCGACAATGACAAGAGTCGAAACGACGCGGCGCGGAAGAGTCGCCCAGCACCAGCGAAGAATTTTTCCAATACCAATACCGAGACTAAGTCTTGGGGGCGCCCCAAGACTTAGTCTCGGTATCGTCGTTTCCCCAAGCGCGCAGAAAAAACGTACCGGATGGCGGAAGAGGTATTTAACTATAATTTTAATTTCTTTGAGTTTAGTTTTCATAATTTTTCCTAAAGTTTCTTTCCCAAGACTTAGTCTTGGGAATCATCACTCCAACATCATTTTTTCGTCAAGTTTTTTTTCGCGCATATGCCTGGCATTTTCTTTGGCAAACTTTTTATAATCTTCCGCGCCCCGGAAATTGCCGAGGATGGCTTTTTTTCCTTCATCGCACAAACCCTTTTTTCTTTTCCCGATGTATTCCGGAAAGCTCGACCAGCGGTACGCGTCCGAGCGCGCGATTCCGTGAATTTCCGCGTTGCAGTTCACGTAGGCGGAAAGATAGAGCAGCTTGTTCGGCTTGATTTCAGCCGCCTTGAATGTTCCTTGAAAGAGCGCTCCGCTTCGATCATATTTTTTATTGAAATACATTGAATAACCCACGCCAATTCTGTGCATAAACCTTTCGATGCCCTTTTCAGCTGCTTGCTCCAAGATAAAATGATAATGATTTGGCAACAAGGAAAAACACACCAATTTAACCAATGGTTTTCTTTTTCCAAGACTTAGTCTTGGAAAAGAGTTTAGGTCGGCGTTCGGGTTGGCTGTTTTGAAGTCTTTCCATTGGGACATGAGGTCGTTTTGCTCGTCATTCATCAGTTCCATTGAGAGCAGAAATCGCTGAAAATCAGCATCGTCAAGAAAAATTTTCCGTTTATCTGTCCCGCGGTTATATATGTGATAAAATTGTCCCTCCGCAAATTGTGTTTTTCTCATTTTTTTATTTCCAAGACTTAGTCTTGGAAAAGTTTAACATTGAAAATTTACTTACTTTCCACGATCCACCACGAAAATTTCACGTCTTTCTTCACCGCTTCGGAGACGTTCACCGAGAAAGTGTCAGTCAATTTGCCGATTTCGGCGTCGGTGATTTTTTCGACCCACCAGCGGCCGCCCGGATCGCCTTCAAAGGTCACGAAGATTTTGGCTGATTCGGAGACGGCTTTTGTTTGCACACGGGCGCTTTTGCCGTCCACTTTGGTTTCATCGTCCCAGCCGTCAGAATCCGCGTCCGTTTTCACGGAAATGATTGTCCCGTCCCCGGTTGTCGGCGCGTCTTCCTCGTTTCTCACGGCGTAGCTTCCGGCCACAACCCCGTCCGCCGCCACTTTCCCGGTTTCCACTTCTTTGGCTTTGAAGATTCCGGCGATTTCCGCGCTGCCTGTTTCATCAAGAGTGACAAAGGGCTTTGATCCGCTCTTCGTGGCTCAGTATTCTTTCCGTGATCATATTTTCGGTTTCCATCATGGAGGCCAAAAGGTCGGTGGTTGAAGCCTCGAAGGCGGCAAGGTTGTTTTCGGCTTCGGCGAGGCGGGTTTGGGCGGCGGTGATTTTTGTTTCGAGCTCCTCAGTTCTCTCACCTAAAGTTTGGCTATTGGCTTCGCCCAGAGCCAAACTTTGGCTGATGATATTCAGTTTGTCGTTGACGGCGGTTTGGAGTTCAGTGACATCGCCGGCTTGTTTTGTAATTTGTAATTTTTGGTCATTTAGATTTTGGATTTGATTTGACATTTGGATTTGGACATTTGAAATTTCGGTTTGCTGCTCCTGCACCGCTTTGGTGAGAAGGGGGGTGAAAAGGGCGTAGCTTAGCCCCTTGTAGCCGTTGGGTCCGGCGGTAACCAATTCAGGGACGATTTTCTCAACATCTTGAGCGATGAATCCCATATGCGCCGGATCGGAGTTTGATTCCCCTTTCATGTTGAACGTCACCGGATTGAGCGCCATTACCTGGTCGAGAGCCGATCCCATCGGTTCGCCAGGTCCCGTCCGCGGTGACGACCCATCCGGAAGCCGAACCGGTGTAGACTTCAAGCTTGTAGCCGGGAGCGGTGGTGCCGATGCCGACGTTGCCGCCACTCGTGATTCGCATTTTTTCTCCCAACACTCCTGCTAAAATTGTGCCAAATCTCAAATAGCTGTTCGTTGTACCGGCCGATATCCAATCCTGTTCATGCCCCACATCCACATAAGCAGAGTCCAGTATAACGTAAGAGCCAAAATTTTGTCGCAAGCGAAAATCAATATTTAAGCCCGCAGCCACATCTCCTGAATTGTTTTGTAAAGTGATAATTTTAATGTCCTCGGCAGAGTTTCTGACAGCCACTATATCAGAAGTGTTGAGTGTTCCATTTGCATCTATGGTGACTCTCTGCGTTCCGGTAGTAGCAAAGCCAAGCGTATTGGTCCCTACGCGGTACATCCCGCTTCCCAACTCCGCGCCAAACGAGTATGAGGGTGCAGAGGCTGTGCCATTCGGCATAGCTATTTGACCAGAACCTATAGCAAGCGCCGCCACCGGGCTCGTCGTGCCAATCCCCACATTCCCTTCGATGATCATTCCCCCATCCGGAGCGGCGGTGGAGAGGAAAAGCGAGCCGGGAGCAGTGGTGCCGATTCCCACTCCGCCGGAGATGGAAAGTTTGTTTCCGGGAGCGGTGGTGCCGATGCCGAGATTGTAGCCGGTGT
>Ga0076124_103_pt1 | contig 92047 bp, 88 predicted proteins | sample RifGroC2_FD_67681 | JGI IMG/M metagenome (GOLD analysis project Ga0076124, IMG submission 67681) | Parcubacteria (Moranbacteria) bacterium GW2011_GWC2_40_12 | reverse complement strand
TTACTTTTCAATAAAAGGAGACGGCAACATTGGAATCGGCACAGACACTCCGGGCTCAGCCGGTCTCGCCATAATGAACGGCAACGTCGGCATCGGGACAACCGCTCCCGCGAGCAAACTCACCGTTTCCGGCGGAGTGGGGATCGGTACGACCGCGCCGGGCTCGCTCTTCCTCTCCACCGCCGCACCGGACGGAGGGATGATCATTGAGGGGAACGTGGGAATCGGCACGACGAGTCCGGGGGCAGCTCTGAATATTGTTTCAGAAACTGAACCTTTGAGACTTGGATATAGCTCCACTGTCTATGATAAATTTATTGTCAATTCTTCAGGTGCCCTCACTATTAGCAAAAATGGCACTAGCGATGTAGCGACGTTTACACATGATATGTCTACTTTTATATCCGGGAAGTATACAATGTACGACTTTACTACATATCGCTATTTCGGAACATCCACAGACAATACAAACGATCTAGGTTCATCTGCTCTCCGCTGGAGAGATATATGGTTAGCTAGAAACGCATACGTGAACGGCAGCGTCGGCATCGGAACAACCGCCCCCGCCGGAATTTTCCAAGTCGGAATAGGAGCGTCGACGCCGCTCTTTATTTCATCGGCTGGAAATATTGGAATTGGAACGACTGCTGTAGGCTCATATCTCTTGAACATCGCCTCAGGCTATAGTACTAATTTTAATAACGGGTCGATATCTGCCGTGAATACAATTTCAAGTACGGGCATATTGCGGTTAGACGCGGGAGGTACTCTTGGTCAAATAAGAATGGATAATGTCGGTGTTGGGATAGGAAACAATGATGTTGCAGCCTCCGGATCGAAGCTTACTGTTTGGGGACAGACAACCATCACCGGCAACGTTGGCATCGGGACGACCGATCCTGGCTCGAAACTCTCCATCTCCGGCGGAGTGGGAATCGGCACCACTGCTCCCGGCTCGCTCTATCTCTCCGCCAAAGCCCCAGACGGGGGGATGATCGTGGAGGGGAATGTGGGAATCGGGACGACGAATCCGGCCGGACTTTTCGCCGTAGGGGCTTCATCCAATTTTATGGTTAGCAGCAGCGGTATAATTGAGACAATCAACGGTGTGACCAGTGCTGGTTTGTCAAGCGGTGGGCTTGATTTGGTAAATAACAGCGGAATGGTTGTTGTTAGAAATAATGCAAATGCAATCAATTCGATGATTTCTTTGGAATCAGGAACCGGTTCCGGATCAGGCATCTTTTTCAAGACAGCTAACAGCTACAGGGGAATCATTAATGGCAGCGGATACCTTGGCATCGGGACGACAAATCCGATAGCTAATTTAGAAGTTGGAACAACAAATCCCTTGCTTGTTTACGCCGATAACCTAGCAAGTAATGAGGGACTTGCCGGGGTTGTTTTATCTTCCAAGGGGACAGGTAGTCTGGTTTTGCAACCCTCTGGAAATGTTGGTTCTGTTTCAGCAAAGACGCAACTAATTTACTACAACGGAGCAAACACTTTTTCTGCTCTTGAGTACGGTAATGTAAGTAGTGGATATAGCAGTTTGTTGCTGATGAAATCAGGCGGCAACGTCGGCATCGGCACCACCGCTCCCGGCTACAAGCTTGAAGTCTACACCGGTTCGGCTTCCGGATGGCCTCAAAAAGAATATCGAACCGATGGGATCGGCTCTCGACCAGGTAATGGCGCTCAATCCGGTGACGTTCAACATGAAAGGGGAATCAAACTCCGATCCCGCGCATATGGGCTTCATCGCCCAAGATGTGGAAAAAGTTGCTCCGGAGCTGGTTACCGCCGGACCCAACGGCTACAAGGGGCTAAGCTACGCCCTTTTCACCCCCCTTCTCACCAAAGCGGTGCAGGAGCAGCAACTCGAAATTCGCAATTCGCAATTCGCAATTAGCAATTTGGATAAGAAATTAGGCGACGAAAGTCTCACGGTTAGCGACAAGCTGACACTTGTTGGCTCGGCTATCAATGAACAAGAAGCAAAGATAGGCAGTCTCCAATCCCAATTCACAGATTACCAACTGCAAATCACCGAAGCCCAGACCCGCCTTCTCGAAGCCGAAAACAACCTTGCCGCCTTCGAGGCTTCAACCACCGACCTTTTGGCCTCCATGATGGAAACCGAAAATATGATCACGGAAAGATTGCTAAGCCACGAAGAGCGGATCAAAGCCCTTGAAAACAAAATGGCGAATATTGTCACTCTTGATGAAACAGGCAGCGCGGAAATCGCCGGAATCTTCAAAGCCAAAGAAGTGGAAACCGGGAAAGTGGCGGCGGACGGGGTTGTTGCCGGAAGCTACGCCGTGAGAAATGAGGAAGAAGATTCAGCGACATTGGGAAGAGCCACTATCAAGGCGGGAGACAAGTTCGTCATCGTCCCGACAAAAGTCGCAAATGAGGCGGCTCAAATTTTCGTAACGCCGAAAGTTCCACTCATCCAATCGCTGGCGGTCACTGAAACTCTGGATGATGAAAGCTTCAAGGTGGAAATCAAAGAACCGATTGACGAAGACATCATATTCTCTTGGTGGATACTAAGCGAAAAATAATCATTTCAAGGATCAGCCTTATAATTTATCAATTTTATGGATGCGAAAATCAAAACATATCTTGACAGGCTGGCGGATTCACCCAAGCGGCCGAGCTCCTTTTTGTTTTCCGGAGCGGACGGGCAGGAAAAGATTGAGGCGTCCTTTTATTTCATCCAAAAGCTATCCGGGAAAATCGGCAAAGGAGAATTTGCAGATCAAATAAGGAATGGAGTTCATCCGGACGTTGTCATTCTGGAACCGGAAATTGTCGAAGACAAAAAAGGGAGGATTCGCGAGAAAGAAATTGTCATCGAGCAAATCCGCAAGGCACGGGAACGGCTCAAATATTTTCCTTATCAACTCGAAAAAAAATTCTGTGTCATAAAGAAAGCCCAGCGGATGAATACCGAAAGCTCGAACGCGCTTCTCAAAATCCTTGAGGAACCGACGGCGAGCACTATCCTCATCCTTCTCGCGAATGACGCGGAATCAGTTTTGCCGACCATTTCGTCCCGGTGCGCAGTTTTGAGATTCCCCGCGGCAAAACTTCCAGTGCCTAAAAAGGAAAATATCACGCGGCTGAGAGAAATTTTGCGCCAGGATATTCACGAAAAATTTGAATTCGCCGAAAAAATTTCAAAAAACAGAAACGAAGCGGTTGAAACCCTCAAAGACTGGGAAGGCGTGCTCTCGGAAGGCTTGAGAAATCTGGCAAGCAGGGAGAATTTCGGAAAGTTGGATCAAATGGCTGATCTTGTCCGCCAGAACCGGGATGCGGTGAACAGAATTGAGAATTCAAATGCCAATACCCGGGCGGTTTTGGAAAATCTGATGTTGGATTTGAAGTGGTGAAGCCTTATGCCCGCCTTCAATCAGGTTATACGATGGGTAAAATTACAAATCCCGATAAGCGGAACGAATATACGAATAGAAATTATTATGATATATTATATATATGAAAGTAACTAAATTATTTATCTTATTATTGGTGGCTGTCGCAGTCTCCGGATGTTCCCTGGCAGGCGGCGGGGCTGACGGGGGCATATTCCGATCTGATGACGGCGGGAAGACATTTTCAAAAAAAGAAAAGGCCGAAGACAACCGGACAATAAGCGGAGTTGATATTTTGAGCCTGGCAAGCAATCCCCAAAATGGAAACGAGATATACGCGGGCTCAAAAAAAAGCGGCATTTTTAAGTCGTCCGATGGAGGCGAAATCTGGAGACAGCTCCCGGTATCCCAAATTACTCCCACAAAAGCGTATTCTCTTGCGATTGACCCTGCAAATCCCAGCGTAGTTTATGCCGCTGCGGCGATTGGGAAAAGGGGAAAGATCCTCAAATCCGTTGATTCCGGAGAAACGTGGAAGGATACGTATTCGGAGCCGTCAAACGGAACATTGGTGCTTTCGCTCGCGCTCAATCCACAAAAACCGTCAAATATTTTTGCCGGGACTGACAAAGGGCAGATTATTTTTTCTGAAGATGCGGGAGAAACATGGAGAAACGCCTATTGGACAGAAAATCAGGCGGCGGTGTCGAAAATCGCCTTCGACCATGCCAATCCGAATGTTGCCTATTTCGTCTTGTTTGAGAAAGGAATTCTGAGAACAATCGACGAAGGGAAAAAATTTGAAGTGCTGCATCGAAGCAAAAGCGAAGGGTCTATTTCGCTCGGGAACGGACTCAGCAGAGCAGTTTCAATCGCGACAGATCCGGCGCGCGAAGGGTGGGTATACGCGGGAACATCGGATGGCCTTTTGCGAAGCAAAGACCGGGGAGACAGTTGGGAAGTTGTGAAAACTTTGAGCAACCCGAGCGATCTCAATATCCGCGCCATCGCCGTCAATCCCCAAAATTCGGAAGAAATCGTTTGCGCGGTGGCACAAGCGCTGTATAAGTCTGTCGACGGGGGAGTGAATTGGCTCCCGGTGCAATTCAACACCGGCCGGACGCTTGAAGCAGTCCAGTATAATCCTCAAAATCCGGCGCAGATTTTCGTTGGATTGAACAAGAGATAGCTTTTACGAATTACGAATCTGCTTCGCTCTACGAATATACGAATTACGAATTTTTTTGCATTCGTATATTCGTATAGATTCGTAATTCGAAAAGAATATTGAATTCGTAAAGATAAATCTATGCTAAATGAAATTATTGAAAAAGCGAGACCGGGAACGGAAAAAGCCATCGAGCGGTTCAGGGAAGAAATCGCGAAACTTCGAACGGGGCGGGCAAACCCGGCGATGGTGGAAAATCTTTCAGTTGATTATTATGGCTCCAAAAGCCCATTGAAGCAGGTGGCAAGCATCACTGTGCCTGAGCCGCGTCTTATTGTCATCACGCCGTGGAGCAAGGACAATTTGGTCGACATTGAAAAAGCCTTGAGCGAATCAGGGCTGGGGCTCAATCCGACCAATGACGGACTGGTAATCCGAATCGCCATGCCGCCTCTCAACGAGGAACGCCGGACGGAGTTGGTGAAAGTCTTGGGAAAATATTCAGAGGAGGCACGCGTATTAGTCAGGCAGGCGCGCGAGCAGGCTTGGGATGAAATCCAGGATTTGGTAAAAAGCGGAAAGCTGGGCGAAGATGCAAAATTCAAGGGAAAAGAGCAACTGCAAAAATTGATTGACGAGTATAATGAAAAAATTGATGAGATAAGAGCGAAGAAAGAAAAAGAAATTATGGAAGTATAGGGGTTTTTGATCAGCGAAAAATCAGAGTTTCTTAAGTAGGCTGGTCCGCCCTGACGGAAGCCGGGGCGGTCTAACGCAATACTTTCAAAACTCCGATTTTTCAATTCGTTTGCTTTATGATAACAGTTTTAATATTCATTTTAGTCCTAGGCCTTTTGGTTTTTGTCCACGAATTTGGACATTTTTTGGTTGCGCGGAGAAATGGCGTCGAAGTTGAGGAATTTGGCTTTGGTTTTCCGCCGAGAGCCTTCGGCTTTTATTGGAACAAGAAGGGGAAAAGAAAAATAATTTGGGGATCAAAAGAAATTGAAGAGATCCGCGAAGCGAGAAAAATCGGTGAAGAGAAGACCGTTTACTCGGTCAACTGGATTCCGCTCGGTGGATTTGTGAAAATTATCGGAGAGGACGGCGAGGAAAAAAGCAATCCGAAAAGCTTCGCTTCAAAACCTCCTTTTGCCCGGATAAGAATCCTTGCTGCGGGCGTGGCGATGAATTTCCTTTTGGCAATCGCGTTGTTTTCTCTCGGTTTTTGGCTGGGAGTTCCGCAACCCGTCGAGGAAGTCGAAGGCGGCAGAATAGGAAGCGAAAAAATTCACATTGTGGATGTCGGAAAAGGAACGCCGGCTGAAGCGATGGGAATCCGCGCCGGCGATGAGATTCTAGGCGCGGTGATGAACAATAATCTGTTGAAATTTTCGTCAGTTGAGGAAGTGCAAAATTTCATCGGAGAAAACAAAGGCAGCCAGGTGGTTTTGGAAATTCAGCGGGGCAAGGAAAAGTTGGAAATTTCCGGCACGCCGAGAGCTGATTTTCCGGAGGGCGAGGGGCCGCTCGGGATAGGGCTTGCGAAAATAGTCATCGCGAAATATCCGTGGTATAAGGCGATTGCCCTCGGCTTCCAGTATACTTTTGATCTGACAGTCACTTTCATTTCATTTTTGGGCCTTCTCATTTGGCGGCTCATTGTCGGCCAGCCGGCGGGACTCGATGTTTCCGGGCCGGTGGGGATCGCGGTGCTGACCGGGCAAGTGGCGCAACTTGGTTTCGACTATCTCATCCGTTTCACAGCAATGCTTTCGGTGAACCTCGCTATCATCAACATTCTCCCGATCCCTGCGCTTGACGGCGGTCGGATTCTCTTTATACTGATCGAAAGGCTCAAGGGCTCGCCCGTTTCTCAAAAATTTGAGCAACGCGCGCACAGCCTGGGCTTTGCTCTTTTGATCTCGCTCATGGTTTTCGTGACCGTTCGCGATTTTGCGAAATTCGATTTGGTGGAGAAAATAAAAAATCTGATGTAAAAGATATTAAGGAGGGATGGGAGTGGATAAGAGAGAAGGGCGGTTGAAGGTTTTGTGAGTAGAGGATCAACCCTACCCGACTTTTGTTAAGGTTCTCGAGAGAAGCGGGGTTGACCTTAAGGTTGCAGAAAACGGCGTTTCAGCTTTACGGTTTTTGGAGTCCGAGAAATACGACGCTATTTTATTGGACCTAATGTTGCCGCGAGGTACAGATAAAGATCCGTTTAACGAAGTTCCGATTGCGGTTTATTTTGCAGGACTTCGTATTCTCGAGCTGATACTTAATGGGCGGTTTGTGGTTGCAGGGAACCATCCGGAGATTCCAGTGGTAATACTTACTGGCATTGTTCCGAGCCTTGTTCCTGGACTTAAAAATTGGCTTGATAACATAACAGCAAAGCACAATAATATCACTTTTCTTCTGAAGCCTCAGCGCATGCAGAATATCATAGGCGCTTTGTTTCAGAGTTAGACGTGAGCATTTTCCAAGGGGCCTCTGCCGGCGCGGCATGCCCTTTTTTCTTTCGCGATTTTCAGAGTAGTCAAACTTATCCACGTGGATATAATTGACTACTTTTTGCGGAGTGCGCTATTGAAATTTATTCAGTTCAAACCTTCATATAAGCGAACTTTGACACAATATTTTTTCTGGGGTAATATTAGGTACTAGGAATAGAAAATAAATATAAAAATAGCCTGAAATTCACATAACGCTGAAATACTTTTTTAGTTTTTTCTGATTATCATGTTTCGATTTATAAAAAATACATTACACGAATAAATGCTTTCAAGAATATTCGGGAAATTTTCAAAGGACATCGGTATTGACCTTGGAACGGCCAATACTTTGGTTTATGTCCGCGACAAGGGAATCGTAATAAACGAGCCCTCGGTCGTGGCCGTGAATCAGAAAACGGGGCAAGTCCTGGCAATCGGCGCGGAAGCCAAAAAAATGGTCGGAAAAACGCCTTCGCATATCGTTGCCACACGTCCGCTGGTGGACGGCGTCATTTCTGATTTCGAGGTGACGGAACAAATGCTTCGCTATTTTATCGAAAAAGTCCACCAGGGAGGTTCGGCTTTTTTTTCCCGGCCCCAAGTTGTGATCGGGATTCCCTCGGGAGTGACAGAAGTGGAAAAAAGGGCCGTGGTTGATGCGGCAGTCAGCGCCGGAGCGCGAAAGGCATATCTTGTTGATGAACCCATGGCGGCGGCTATCGGGGCCCGCCTCCCGGTCCAAGAAGCATCGGGCAATATGGTCGTTGACATCGGCGGCGGGACGACTGAAATTGCGGTGATATCACTGGGCGGCGTGGTTGTTTGCCGCAGCCTGCGTATCGCAGGGGATGAGATGAACGAAGACATCATTCGCTATGCCCGGGATGAATTCAATCTTCTTTTGGGAGAGAAAACAGCCGAGGACATAAAAATCGGCATCGGAAGCGCCTATGAGCTGAATGAGGTTTTGGAAATGCCTATGCGCGGGCGGGATCTCGTGACCGGGCTTCCAAAAGAAGTGATTGTGAATGACGCCCAAATTCGGGAAGCCATTTTCCGCTCAATCAAAATCATCGTCAACAATATCAAGTCAACAATCGAAGAGACGCCGCCCGAGCTGCTTTCGGACATTATGCAAAGGGGTATAATCCTTGCCGGTGGAGGAAGCCTTATTCGGGGAATAGAGAGGCTTGTTTCCGAGCAGACGGATATGCCGGTAAGAGTGATGGATGATCCCCTGACAGCGGTTGTCCGGGGGACAGGCATAATCCTCGAACATATCGATGAATTGAAAGACGTGCTTACGGAAACGCAATATGATAAAGTCAGCTTTTAGTCTTTACGAATATGCGAATGCAAAAATATTCGTAATTTGGTATATTCGTGGAGCGAAGCGTCCTCTTTGCCGGCGAGGCGGGTATTTGTAATTCGTAAAATATGAAATTTTTTTCCCGCAAAAACACAAAATTCGTTTCCATCGCAATTTTTTTGCTGATTGTTGTTTTCATATCATCCCGTGGAGCCGATAATCCGGTGAGAGGGACGGCACTTTGGATTCTGAATCCATTCATGAAAACATTCCGCATTTTTTCAGGAGGAACGCATGGATTTTTCCAATTTCTCGGTTCAATCGGAGATCTCAAGGATGAAAACGAAAAACTTGTGAAGGAAAACCAGCAGCTCCTGGCGGAAATTGCGAGGCTGAAGGACACAGCTGAAGAAAATAAAATTTTGAGAACTGAATTGGATCTTCTTCCAAAGAACAAATTCGATCTTGAAGCCAGTTTCGTGATCGGGCAAGACGCTCTGGGTCCGGGAAGCATGATTCTCATTGATAAAGGGGTGAACGCGGGAATAAAAGAAGGTATGGCGGTTATAGTTTCCAACGGCATTCTGGTGGGAAAAGTCAGGCAGGTTTTTCCCGATACAGCCAATGTGATTCTTGTCGCCGACCAGGAAGGAGCCGTAAACGGCGAGGTTTTAGAATCGGGAGCGAAAGGAATCATTCGAGGAACATACGGCCTTGGGACTACAATGGACATGATTTCTCAGGCGGAAGTCGTGAAAGAAGGGGACACCGCTATCACTTCAGGCCTGGGCGGTGGTTTGCCAAGAGGTCTCTTTGTCGGAAAAATCGGCCAAGTCGACCAATCTGAGGATAAGCTATTTCAGCAAGCGACAATTTTTTCTTCCGTGGATTTGACTTCGCTCAAAGTGGTTTTTGTTGTGAAAAGATTCTAGGTTGATACTTTTTATGAAAAAGTTGAATCTATTTTTGTTCATTTTGATTCTCTTTATATTTCAATATTCTGTTTTGGGCGTGTTTTTCCATATTGGCCGAATTCCCAATTTGTTTGTTGCGCTGGTCGTGAGCCTTGCGATAATCTTCGGCTTTGAAAAATCATTGGGCTGGACCATTTTTGCCGGATTTCTTTTGGATGTCGGATCAACCTGGCTCGTTGGCTCGGGAATTTTGACCCTGGTGGTGATTCTCTGGCTGATTGATAAGATGAAGGCAATCACTGAATTTCGCTCGAAAAGGTACTTGTTTGCAGTTCTTCTTTTTTTGACAGCCGGTGTTTCTGGCATAGCCTTTGACATTTTGATAGAAATTATTTTCAGGATAGAAAAGCTTTTTTCCCCGGATGTTGCTTCCCTCCGCCATTTTTCTGTTATCGGAAAGGCCTATGTTTTGAAAACAGCTTATACGGCTTTTTCGGTTATACCCGTATATTTTTTTGCCCGCAAGTTTCCAAAAAGATCTGGGATATTTTTGGCCGGGAAAAAAAGATAAAAAATTAAGTCGAGATATTATATGTTTTTTAATAAATATTTCAAAAATAGGCGCCAGGGAAAGGGACTGGAAATTGAAGAAATGACCAATTTCGGCGAAAACAGTCCTCGCGAAGAAATGCTGATTAGCGAACCGCTGGACAATTTCGGCTTTCGGTTTTTCCGGTTCGCCGCGATTTTGGTTTTCGCGGCTTTGGCTAGCAGAGTTTTTTACCTCCAGGTCGTGAAAGGGGATTATTATAATCGGATAGCGCGGGAAAACAGGGTGCGTGCAATTGTCATAAAAGCGCCGCGAGGCATTATTTATGACAGAAATGGCAAGGAACTGGTCAGGAATGTTCCCAGCTTCGATGTTATTTTCGTTCCGGCTGATTTTCCAAAGGACTCCCTCCAAAAAGACAAGGAGATAAAAGCCGTGGCAGAAATTCTCAAGATGAATGATCAAAATGTCGCGGCGATAACCAATTCACAAGACGAAGATTCGCTTAATCCGGTTCTCGTGAAAAGCAATATTAGCGAAGAAGAAGCGCTCGTATTCTCTGAGAAAAAGAGCGATTTCGAAGGCTTTCAGCTGGAAAAAACGGCTGTGAGGCAGTATGAGAACGGGGCCGTCTTTTCCCCGGTTATCGGATACACGGGAAAAATAAATCCCGGGGAACTCGAAAGTAATTCGGATTATCTGCTCACTGACTATATAGGGAAGATGGGATTGGAGGAGAGCTACGAAAAATATCTCCGTGGAATAAACGGCAAGCAGAAGGTCGAAGTTGATTCGGCTGGAAACATCAAAAAAAATCTGGGAACGGAAAATCCGATCAATGGAAACGATTTGTATTTGGGCCTGGACGCGGGACTTCAGGAAAAAATCGAGGAAAGCCTCCAGAATATGTTCTCGCAAACTGAAACCAAAACGGCGGCAGCGGTCGCAGTGAATCCCAAAAATGGCGAGGTCTTGGCGCTGGTGAGCCTTCCTGGGTTTGACAATAACCTTTTTTCGCAGGGCATCAAACCTGAGGATTATAATATGCTTCTGAATGATGAGGAAAAGCCGATGTTCAACCGCGCCATTTCCGGGGAATACCCTCCGGGTTCGACTCTCAAGCCTCTGGTAGCTGCGGCCGCGCTCCAAGAAAAAATAATTTCTTCCGACACATCAATTGATTGCGGGGGCGGCATCAGAATCGGCAGTTATAATTTTCCGGACTGGAAAACGCACGGCGGCTCGACCGATGTCCGAAAAGCCATTGCAGAAAGTTGTGATGTCTTTTTCTACTCCATCGGAGGAGGATGGCAGAATATTCCGGCGCTTGGAATCGACCGGATGAAAAAATATGCCAACCTTTTCGGACTAGGGAAAGTATTGGGGATTGATATTCCCGGAGAAAGCAGCGGGCTTATGCCGGACAAATCATGGAAAGAAAATAAAATCGGGGAGCGCTGGTATTTGGGAGATGACTATCACTCTGCCATCGGACAAGGTTTTGATACCGCAACGCCGCTGCAGCTTGCGAACTATATCGCGGCGATTGCGAATGGAGGAACGGTATATCGCCCCCATCTTGCAAGCTACGTCAAAAAAAATGACGGGACGAAAGAAAATATTGACCCGGAAGCTCTGAATAGCAAATTCATATCGGCTTCCAATATTTCTGTGGTGAAAGAAGGCATGCGGCAAACAATTCTTTCCGGAACGGCCCAGTCCCTCAAGGAACTTCCGGTTGAGGTGGCCGGAAAAACGGGAACAGCCCAGTTTGGAAGCGAGAACAAAACGCACGGCTGGTTCGTTTCTTTTGCTCCCTATGATGATCCGGAAATTGCCATCGCAGTTTTGGTTGAAGGGGGAGGGGAAGGGCACTCAACGGCTGTGCCGGTGACGAAAGAAGTTTATGACTGGTATTTTGGAGAAAGGAATAGTGGAGAATAACAATATACTGGGTTGACATAATTTTTCTTTTATATATAATACAGGCTGTTCGATACAATATGTTTTCAGTGCTCGCGAGCGAGTGCTTTTAAATTAAGCCTTTTTTATGACTAAATTTCTCACGCCCGAGGGTCTCAAAAAACTGGAAGATGAGCTTGGTATGCGAAAAACCGAGATGAGGCAGAAAATCGCCGCCACCATCAAAGAAGCCAAGGAACAGGGGGATCTTTCTGAAAACGCCGAATACACTGAAGCCAAACGCCAGCAAGCCGACAACGAAAGGCGGATAATGGAGCTTGAAAACACAATCCGCACCTCGGAAGTGGCCAGTTTTGTAAAGGGATCCAATGTGGTTCAGATGGGCTCCAAAGTGAAGGTGAAATTCAACGGGGACGAACAAATTTTCGAAATTGTCGGCTCGAACGAAGCCGATCCGCTGATCTGGAAAATTTCCAACGAATCGCCGATCGGAAAAGTGCTTTTGGGCAAAAAAGCCGGCGATAAGGTGAAAGCCGGCACCCCGAGCGGCGAAAAAGAGTATAAAATTATTGAAGTGAAATAGATTTTTAGGATAATCGCGGACAAGGCTGGAAACATATCCAGCCTTGTTTTTTATTGGTAAATAGGTATACTATAAGAAGATTTTTGAATTGCGAATTTTGAATTTGGAACGGGAATCCGGAATATAGAATTCAGAATTCATGATTCTTTGTTCCCATTCGCAATTCCCAATTCTAAATTCTCAATTCAATTTGTATGTTGAATGAAATCAAAGAAATAAAACTCAAAAAACTTGAGAACCTGCGCTCAGCGGGAATGGAGACGTATCCGGAAAAAACGAAGCGCTCGATGGAAAATCGGGAAGCCCTTGATAAATTCGAAGCTCTTCAGGAAAAGGAATTGAACCTCACCGGGAGAGTCCGGTCGCTTCGTCCCATGGGCGGTTCGGCTTTTGCCCATATTGAAGACGAATCGGCGAAAATCCAGATATTTTTGAATGAGCAATATATGAGCGGCGGGAAACACAAACTTTTCATCGATAATGTTGATTTAGGAGACTTTGTTGAAGTGCGGGGAAAACTTTTCAAAACTAAAACAGGCGAAATGACTCTCCAGATTTCTGATTGGAAAATGCTTTCGAAAAGCCTTGCTCCCGTGCCGACCGAATATTTTGGTCTCAAGGATACGGAAGAGCTTTTGCGCCGCCGTTATCTTGATCTCATGATGAATCCGGAAACGCGCGAAATATTTCGCAAAAAAAATATTTTTTGGCAAACGGCCCGGAAATTTCTTTCGAAAAGCGGTTTTCTTGAAGTGCAGACGCCCGTATTTGAAAACATACCGGGCGGGGCAGAAGCAGAACCCTTTGCGACGCATCACAATGCGCTCAACCGTGATTATTATTTGAGAATATCGCTTGAGCTGGGGCTGAAAAGACTTTTGGTCGGCGGCTATGAAAAAGTATTTGAAATCGGGCGGGTTTTTCGCAACGAGGGGATTGATCGCGAGCATCTTCAGGAATATGACATGCTGGAAACATACGAAGCCTTTCAGGACCTTCGCGGCGGAATGAGATTTGTGGAAAAACTCTTCAAGGCATTGATCAAGAGTGTCGCGGGAGGCCTGGAAACTGAATTTGAAGGAAATAAAATAAATTGGGGCGCGAAATGGCCGAAGCTGGATTATTTCAAGTTGTTTAAAAATGAAACGGGAATTGACCTTGCGAAAGATGTTGACATCAAGGAGCTGCAAAAAAAAGCGGATGAACTGAAAATCAAATACGATCCAAATTTTGGTAAAGGCAGGATGACGGATCTTCTTTTCAAGAAAATTGTCCGGCCGAAGCTGATAGAACCTTGTTTTCTCGTCGGCCATCCGGTTGAAGTCTCTCCTCTTGCCAAAAAAGATCCGAAAGATTCGCGAAAAGTTTTGCGGTTACAGGTCATCGCCTGCGCTTCAGAGCTCGGTAACGGCTTTTCGGAGCTGAATGACCCGATTGACCAAAGATCCCGATTCGAGGAGCAGATGAAGCTTCGCGAAGCGGGGGACAAAGAAGCTCAAATGCTTGACGAAGATTATGTCGAAGCACTCGAATATGGCATGCCGCCGGCCTTCGGTTTCGGCTTTTCAGAAAGGCTGTTTGCTTTTTTAATGAATAAATCGGTGCGGGAAACGGTTCTTTTTCCTCCGATGAAAGAGAAATAATAATCATAAAAATATGAACAATCTGGAAAAAGCGCGCGAAACAGAAGAGAATGCCCTGGATAATCTCAAAAAATCGAGATTTATCAACGAAAAAATAAATAATCTGGATGCAGAACAATTAGCGAATCTGGAAGAAGAATTGCAAACCAGGCGTGCTTTAGTGTCAGCAGAACTGATAAATATCGAGAATGAGCTAAAAGCTATCGGCGAAGTCATGTTTGAGAAGAATAATTCACAAAAATAAATTCATGCTCGACATCAAATTCATCCGGGAAAATAAGGACGCTGTGAAAAAGAATTGCAAATTGCGCAATATCAAATGCGGCATTGATAGTTTTTTGCGATTGGATGATGAGCGCAAGGATTTGATGCGAAAAATAGAAGAGCTGAAAAATGAGAAAAACAGGCTGAATGAAGAAATGAAATCCGCGGTAAGCAAAGATGAAGCAATCATCAAGGGAAAAGCGATCAAAGACCAGTTGTCGGAATTGGAGCCAAAATTTGAAAAAGCCGAAAAGAAATGGAAAAAGATCTATCTTCGGATCCCGAATATGTCGCATCCCGATTCGCCAGCAGGGAAAGACGACACCGGGAACAAAGAGATTGAAAGGTATGGCGAGCCGCCGAAGTTTGATTTTGAGCCGAAGGGACACGAAGAATTGATGAAAAATCTCGATCTCATTGATTTTGAGCGGGGGGCGAAAGTTGCCGGTGCGAAATTCTATTTTCTCAAAAACGAAGCGGTATTTTTGGAGCAGGCATTGGTGAATTATGCGCTTGATATGTGCGTGAAAGAAGGATTCATCCCTTTCTCTACTCCGGATCTCGCCAAAGATGATATTTTGCTCGGAATAGGATTTAATCCTCGGGGGGAAGAGTCACAGATATACAGTGTTGAAAAAACGGATCTAAATCTGGTCGGAACGGCGGAAATTACGATGGGAGGATATCACAAGGATGAGGCGATAGACGAAAAAAAATTGCCATTGAGATACGTGGCTCTTTCCCACTGTTTCCGCACAGAAGCCGGTTCTTATGGCCGGCACAGCGCGGGACTTTTCCGAGTGCACCAGTTTACGAAGGTGGAGATGTTTGCCTATACCACTCCAGAAAATTCTGAATCCATGCATACTGAACTAAAAAATATAGAAGTGGAAATATTCAAGAATTTGGGTATTCCGTTTCGGGTGGTGGACATTTGCACGGGGGATCTGGGCGGGCCGGCTTACCGGAAATACGACCTCGAAGCCTGGATGACTAGTCGAAACGATTGGGGGGAGGTCACCTCGACTTCCGACACGACGAGCTATCAAGCGCGAAGACTGAACATTAAGGTGAAACGCGCGGACGGAAAAAAAGAATTTTTGCACATGCTCAACGGCACCGCCATCGCGGTATCAAGGGCTTTGATTGCAATTATCGAGAATTATCAGCAAAAAGACGGCAGCGTGGTCATTCCGGAAATTCTTCGCAAATATATGCCCGGGAATTTGGAGACAATAAAAAGAAAATAAATTTATGACTCTTGAAGACCTTCATAAGATAAAAAAATCAGCAAGCGACAGCGATAATGGCGCAGATGTTTCGGAAATTGATGTCAGGAATGTGACATTTGCTGAATTCAAGCGAATTATAAGAAATGTGATGGATTCTCATATTTTAAGAGATTTTGTAAAGCAGTATCAAGAATTATTGAGACAGAAGGATTTGGGTTCAGAAGAAGGTGAGAGATTTGAAGAAATAGTCAGATATTTGAAAAGAAGGATAAATTTTGTCGATGAAAGGATCGTGAAAAGAAGAGACAGCAAATACCACCAGCCCTTCAAAGCCAACTTCAATGTCTAGTATAAATCTTTCCCCAATCAAGGAAATGGAACTCCGGGCGTCTCGCATCCCCGGAGTTGTTTCGCTGGCGCAGGGCGTGCCGTCTTTTGACACGCCGGATGCGATAAAAAACGCGGCGATTGAAGCGATCGAAAAAGGCAAGGTGGCGAAATATTCACTCGCGCCGGGAACACTCGAATTCAGGGAAACAATTGCCCAGCATCTCGAACGGGAAAACAAATTTTTTGATTTTGAAACCGAAATCATTGCCACGGCCGGATCAATTGAGGCTATCACGGCAACTCTGCTCGCGATTCTTGGGCCTGGGGACGAAGTCTTGATTCCCGATCCGACATATACCTCGTATCAGGCGGCGATCAAGGTAGCCCGCGGAGTTCCCGTTTTCGTCCCACTCTCGGAAGAAAAACATTGGGCGCTTGATATCCAGGAATTTGAAAAACTCATCACCCCCCGGACAAAAGCTTTTCTTTTTTGCAATCCCAACAATCCGACCGGGACAATGTTCAAGCGTAACCAGCTTCACGCGCTGGCGCAGTTGGCCATCAAGCATAATTTGTATATTTTAAGCGATGAGGTTTATAAGGATTTTATTTTCAATGGCGAAGGAAAATTATATTCCTTGGCTGAACTGCGCGGCATCCGGGATCGGCTTGTTTATATCTTTTCTTTTTCCAAAGCCTACGCCATGACCGGCTGGCGGATCGCGTATCTCGCGACGCATCAGGATCTCGCCAAAAAAATTCTGGCAGTCCACGACGCGCTGGTCACTTGCGCGCCGGTCGTTTCCCAGTTCGCGGCCCAGGCGGCGCTCGAGATGGCGGACGAAGATGTTGAGACGTTCAAAAACTATTTCCAAAAAAGAAGAGATCTTACATGCAAAAGGCTGGATAAAATGAATCACGTTTTTGAATACCAGAAACCCGACAGCGCCTATTTTGTTTTTCCAAGGATAAAGAGGGAGATAATTCAAAAAATTGCTCCCGGTGGCGGTTCGTGGCAGTTTGCGATAGAATTATTGGAGAAAGCGAAAGTTGCGACGGTGCCAGGTTCCGCTTTTGGCCCCAGAGGAGAAAATCACATTCGAATGTGTTTTGGGCGATCGGAAAAAGATATTAACTTGGCGTTTGACCGGTTAGAAAAATTCTTTGGCAAGAATTTTTCGTAATTTGCAATTAGTAATTCGCAATTCGGATCAGAACAAATATCCCAATTACAAATTACCAATTACTAATTACATATTGATGAAATCAATATTTAAGAAAATTGTCCAATTTCATCTCAAGCTTTTGACAAAGATAACCCTCTGGCGGCACAGGCCTTTCATCATTGCCGTGGCGGGAAGCACGAACAAGACCACGACCAAAGATTATATCTTGAAATTTCTGCGGGAAAAATACGGCGAAAAAGAAGTGCGGGGAAACCCGAAATCATATAACACCGAAATCGGCCTGCCACTCGCCATTCTCTATCTCGATTCCGGAGAATCTTCGGCGCTTCGGTGGCTCAAAATTCTTGTCCAGGCTAAAATGCGGGCCCTTTTTGGCCGGAAATTTCCCAAGAAACTGGTCCTCGAACTTGGCGTTGAGGAAAAAGGCGACATGAAGCCCCTTCTTGAAATGGTGCGTCCCAATGCAGTTATTGTTACAAACATCGAGGGAAGCTATACTTACGCGAATTCGAGCCTCGACAATGTTTTTGGTGAATTGAAATTGCTGGTTCAGCAATTGCCGAAAGACGGTTATCTCTTTTTGAACTGCGACGATGGCCGAGTGAAGGAACTCAAAAATTTCACTAAAGCGAAAGTGACGACATTCGGTTTTTCCGAAGAGGCTGAAGCACGGGCGGAAAACTTGAGGACCGACGCCCAAGGCCAGACTTTCGATTTCATTTTTCAAGAAAAGCAAGAATCCGTCCGAATCAAGAAATACGGCCGGACGAACATATACGCCTGGATGGCGGCAAAGGTGGTGAAAAGCTTTTTATAAAATTCATCCATGTCTTTTTTCCAAAAAAAAGAAAAAAACAAAAGCTGGAAGGGGAGAAATCCAAAAGTCTATTCAGGCGTTCCGAGAAGGGACAATCGGGAAAAAAGGGGCCGCTTCAGCCGCTTTATTTTTTGGGTATTGTTTTTGGGATTTTTTGGGGTTTGCGGGTATCTTCTTTTATTCTCCCCGTTTTTGGAGATTGAATCGGTTTCCGTCGAAGGAAACAAAGAAATTACATCGGAGCGAATAATCGAAAAAGTTGAAGGAGTGATGGAGGGGAAATATATCAGGTATTTTTCAAAAAGAAATTTTTTTCTGGTCAATAAAAGCGCGATAAGCAGCCAGCTCAAAGATGATTTCAACCGTCTCGAAATTTCATCGATTGAAAAGAAATTCCCGCGAGCGATACTTATAAAAGTCAGGGAGCGCCAGCCGGAACTCGTCTGGTGCAGCGGGGGAGTTTGCTATTTGGCCGATAAGAGCGGCTTGATCTATTCCGGGGCAAATGCGACTGACGAAGAAATAAACAAAAACCGTTTTCTGGTTGCGATTGACGATAACGCCCGTCCCGTGGAAACGGGAAAAACAACGCTTGGCGAGGACTTTATCAGGTATCTCAAAGAAATTGATGCAGTGATTGTCGATGATTTGGGGCTTTCAATTGACGGAAATTATCACACGCCGGCTCTTACTTCGCAGGAGATCATAACAAGAATCAAAGAAGGCGACGGAAGCTGGACATTGAAGCTTTTGAGCGCCATTCCGCCGCAAGAAACAAAAAAAATACTCGAAACAGTATTCGAGAAAGACCTCGCCGGGGATAAAAAATCCCAGCTGGAATACTTGGACATAAGGGTGAAAGGGAAGGTGTATTATAAGTTGAGATAGGTTTTTGGAGTTTGGAATTGCGAATTTTGAATTTTGAATGGGAAGAAAAAATAAAGAATTCAGGATTCAATATTCGATATTCCTATTCTCAATTCAAAATTCTTAATTCACAATTCTATATATCAGTATTGAGTGCCCGATTGCGGCATAAGGTTCTTTTTCCCGCAGCCACTGGTAGTCGGGTTTTCCTTCGGTGATTTTATAGTAAAGAGAATTTTGGATGAAAGTCGCGGATATTGCATACCAGCCGGGTTCTTGCCCCAGATCCGCGTGCCAAATAACCGCTCTTTCACCAAGGTAATGTTTCACATCGCCGCCGCCGAAATAGTCAACTCGGATTTTTTCAATATTATTCTTCTCGATGAAGGTTTGAAGGCGTTTGAGCTCCTGCCCCCAGTCAACATTAGAATCGGTTACATACTTGTAGCCGTTTTTTGATCCGCCAACGGTTTCATTGAAGTAGGCGAGATAATAGGGATAGGCCAGAGCCGTCTCGGCGGCGAGCCAGAGCAAAAGAACGGCGACAGCAACAGAATAGATTTTTCTGGCATTGCCTCTCAATTTTGCCCAGAGAAAAACAATTTCTTTGGAAACGAGAATATACATGAACGGAAGAATCGGAAAAAGATGACGAAAACCGATGTTGAGATTGCCCGTGATGCTCACATAGGCATAAAGGGCAACGAAGAGAAGCATGGCAGTTTCGGCAATATGGCCGTCCAGATAATTTTTCACGTTTTTCCAAATATGCCTCGGGAAATCAGCCAAATTATTTCGGAGGATGAAATAAAGAGCAATGGCCAGAGCGCTAAGGAGAAACAGGAGAATGGGTATAGGCTCTTTGATGAGAAACACCATGGGAAAATATTCCCGAAAACTCTGGTTTGTTACCTGGCCGAAGAAATATGTCGTGTTTCCGCCGGCCACCCGCCCAAAAACCATAAAAAGGCCTGTAAGATACTGGCTATAGGGGCGGAGAACGGGGTTATCCGCCATTTTGTGAAGAGTGTCGCCGGTAAGGTTCTTCGATCCGCCATACAGCTGCGTGTCAACAAGCTCGTGAATTTTTTCGGTTGGCATGCGATAGATATTCAGCTGATAGACAACTCCGATAAGAAGAATATGGATGAGAAAAATAATGACAAAGCTGGACGAGTATAGATAAAATTTCTGAAGCCAGAATTTTTTTATTTTTCCCGATCCCAGGAGGGAAAACTTGATTTTTTTCTTTCGAAAGAATATGTTGGCGAGGAGAACAATGCCAAAAACAGGGAACATAAGAACTGCCGAAAATTTGGCCAGCTGCGCCAATGCCATGAAAATTCCAGCCAGTGCGATTGTCTGCCAATTCGGATTTTTGAGATACTTCAGGAAAAAATAAAAGGCAAAAAAGAGAAAAGCGGCAATGCCAAGATCGGTTGTGACATAGTGATTGTGGCCGAGAATATTGGGATCAAAGGCGTAGAAAGCCAGCGCCAGAAGCCCTGCTTTCAGGCCGAAGAGTTCCTTGGCCCATTTGAAAATAAAAAATCCGAGAAGAAGTGAAAGGAGAATAATCGGGAAACGCGACCAAAAAATGATTTTTTCCGTGTCATTTCCGGGGAGATACAGAAAACGCCAGCCGGCGTTCCATTGGCCATTGGCGTCGGTGGTCCAAAATTGCTCGTTGGTCGGAAAGCTGACATCCAAAAATTGCAGGGGGATTCCGGCCAAATCTTTGAGAAGCGGCGGGTGTTCCGGATTGAGGCGGAAGTCATGATATTTCACATAGGAATAACCCGACGGAATATGGGCTACCTCATCCATTATGGCCGCATCGCCGAGTGCCGTGCCGATGGAGATGGCGAGTACTATAATAAGAATTGCCGCCACGATATGATGCTGGTATTTTTCGAGCATAAATTTTAGTTAACATTAATAACATAATAATCGGTCCCGTTTCCCGGCTGAGGGTCGAGTTTTTGGACGAGGGCGCCGGGGAAAATCGATTTTATCTTGGCAATGATTTCTCCGTCATAATACATGAGGACAACTTTGGCCGGTACCTTGATGTTTTTTGGGTCGAAGTCGCCGGGCCGGGAATAATTTATTCCCGGTGTGGGAGAATGAGTGAGAAGTCTGACTACTTCGGCTGAAACCGGCAGGCCGTCATCCATGATTTGGCCGCCAGCATTGGCGACGACATATTTGTTGACGCTAACCGGAAGATTATTGAGATAAAGAGCCATATTTTTGAAATTTTGGGAAAAGCCCGCGTGAATCTCTGGAGCGCTCGCCCAGTCGATGAAATATGTTTTTATGGCGACAAATCCGGACCAGGCAATGAGAAAGATAAGCGCTCCGCGGCCGAGCTGGGCAATCGGAAGCCGGAAATTTTTTGCTTTCATATGATCCAGGAATCTGAAAATAATTTCCACGGCGAAAGCGGCAATGAGGATCGCGGCTGGAAGGGCGCCAATGGTGCGGAGGGCGTGGGGAAGGCCTTCATAGGTGAGAAGTCCGGGGAGCAGCATTGCTGCGAGCCATGAGAGAAGCAAAACGGAAACCACAAATTCCTGGCTCCTTTTTCCGTTTTTGATCCTTTGATAGAGCCAGAAAAAGAAATGATAAAACAAGACGATTATTCCGATCAAGAAAAAAATGCCCGTCCAGGATTGAAGCTGGGGCTGGCTTGGAAAATTATGCCGCCAGTTTTGGTCCCCCTGAAAATTGAACATCCCAAAGGTTTTGGTCACGCTTTCCCAGAGAGCTTTTCCAAGATGGCCTTGATTGACTTTCGGTGAAAAAACAGACACGGATTCGGAGCGGGTTTCAAAATATTCAGGATGGAACCAGAAAGTGAGGAGCATCGGAAGGGCGATAAAAAAGGCGGCCAGCAAAAAAGACAGAATTGATTTCCAGTATTGGCGAAGAAATTTTTTCTTTGAAATGAGAAAAGCGAGAAACAGCGCGGCCAGAATTGCGGGCGCGATCCGGAAAGCGATATATCCATGGACACCAAGGCCAAAAAAGACGCCGGCTAGGATATAATCATAGGTTTTTTTCTCCCGAAGGCCCTTAAAGAGGAAATAGAAAGTGAAAACAAGGACGAACGGCAGCATATTGGCCCGGAAGGAAATGCGGTTGAAATTGATAGCCCAAAAAGAAGTGGCATAGAGGAATCCGGCGACAAGGCCGGCGCGATAGGTTCCGAAAAGCTCGCGGGCAAGAAGCATCATTCCGGCCACGGTCAGCACGCCGAAAAGAACGGACCACATTTTGAGAGTTATGACGCTCACGCCGAAAATCTTGAATCCCAGAGCAATGAGATTCATAAAGAGTCCTTCACGTCCGTAGTTATTAGGATAGAACCATTGAAATTGGCCAGTTTCAAGAGCGTTGATAGCGTCTGTCCCGTTCACGGCTTCGTCCGGATAGACTCCCGGTGGCAAAGTCGTGATATGATATGTCCTTGCCAGAATAGCAATCGCAAAAATCGATGCCGCGACTGTCAAATAAAAAAAACGATGCCGGAGAAAAGATTTATCTTTCCAAAAAACAGCTATTCTGTCCTTCAGGGCAGATTTTTTTTGATTTCTCGTTTTCCTTTTCATTTCTGTTTTAGAAGTTATTCCGATGATCATATTATACAGCACAACCGCGAGGCTTGACAATATCTTTTTTCTGTTCTAAGCATTAGTCAAAGAAACAAAGCGTTTTTTCACCCCGCACCAAAATTCGAGAATCATCGAAAAAATGCGAAAAGCGCATTTTTGGTGCGGGGCAAGGCGGCAAAGCGCTCAAAATTTCAGTGGGAGGGGAAAGGAAATGGCCAAAAAATTGTGGATATTGCGGTTTGTTCTCTTTTTTTCTTTAATAATCGGCACAAATGCCTTGGCCGCTAACCGGCAGGGTGTGTGGGAAATCTTGTATTTTAACCGATTGTATCAGGAGTATGCCCTTTGGCACCAATGGGCTGACAACGGGAAAGCCAAGTATGAAATTTCGAAGTATTTCTTCGATGGCGACGAAGAAAAAGAAGAGGTTTTCTGCTCCGGAGAACTTGAGGCCAATTCAATCCTCATTGTCAAGAATTTCTTCAATGGCGATGACGGTATCGTTTTTGTCAAAAAAGAAGGCAGTTCCGGAAATTTGAGTTATTCTTTCTTCTGTTTCTATCCGCATGCCAGGAAATTGGAAAAAGTTTTTCCGGAACGGTTTCTGGAGTGCGGCTCTCTCACGGCCGAAGGCGGGCGCTTGATTGAATGGTCCAGCTTGAGATCATCGGTCATAGAGTTCGAAGGCGGCAAAGTTATTTTCAAAGATGAAATTGTGGGCAAAAATCTCCTTCTCTATGCGGGCGGATATATCGTTTCCTTCAATATGAGTGATGGAAAAATATCTGCCCGTTTGGGGGAAATCGTGCGCCGTAAAAAGAGAGCAACCACGGTGGATCGGGGCGTCCTTGCTAACGGTTCGACTATAACTATGCCCGTGGACAAAGGCATAATGCTGATCCGGACCGACAGAATCACTACCTGTGAAAAAATCAGGATTGAGGGGGAAGCGCTCAAGATAATCACGCCCAATGTTTATATTGGCAACCGAAAAGGAGAAAGTCGAATTTCGGTTGAATACAATCATGGACAGCTCCACTCATTTGAACTGAAAGTGAGGGCAACTGAATAGGGATCGCCAAACTTCAAAGCCTCTGGCGCCAAACCCATGTGGATTTCCACTCGAGGGCGGCGCTGGGGCTTTTTCTTTTGAGAGAAAATTGCTCGGACTTATCCACACCGCCGAGAGTTGTTCACTTCAGAAAGTTTTTGTGGTATAATTTAAACGTAATATAAAAACAAAAATTTTGGAGACTTATAAGATAAGTTTAGTTTTGGTTTGTGAAATATAAAAAAATGGCTGAAGAAAATATACATCGAAAGAGAATAGAAGAGCCGCCTGAAGGAGCGATGCCGGAAGATTCACCTCAGGAAACTGCTGCGAGACAAAGCGCTGAAGATTCTCCTTTGCCTCCAGCCGATTTGCCAGTCGATGGAAAAGGAGAAAAAGGTCCGGATAGTCCGAAAAAAGATTACATCGAAAAAATAAAAGAATACTATGAAAAATTATTTTCCAACGAAAGCAATTTAACCAAAATCCTGAATGAAAACGGGTTGAAAGTCCTTGCGCCTTGGGTGAAGAGAACGCGAAAATTGCTGGAGGAGGACGAAATTGCGAAAAGTTGCTTGGGATACACCCTGGATGCCCTTTCCAAAAAATATCAAAATGGGACAGAAGAGCTGGAAAAGGTTATTTTGGAAAATAATCTGAATCAAATTCCTGAAATCAGGGATGAAACTACGAAAGCCATTCTGGGCTATTACAGGCACGCGCTAGAAGCCGCTGCGGAAAAAACTAGATCGGAAAAAAATCTCGGCATCATTGAAGAGCAAATAAAAAAGGTAAAAATTTTACTGGGCGAGGACGTGCCGGACGCTGGCGAAATGACCATTGACAAATCAGGCGAAAATTCGAAACAGAAGGAAATGAGAAAAAAAATTGTTGAGGCGATTAGGCAAGCCATTGCTGAAAGTGTGGCGAGGATAGACGCATTCGTCGAAAAAAAGAAGATTTTGGGCGTCGATTACGGGAGGCTGGAGCATGAAAAAGGGAAAATCAGGCATAAAATCCTCGAAAATATTGACGGACACGCGGGTCTGATTCTCAAATTGTTGGGAGATGAATACGAAAGCCCATTAGCTGATCAGCTGATTATAACCGAAGCCCGGCGGGTAGCAACAAATGCTTTTTCAAGGGGACAGGAAATCATAAAAATTTTGCCGAAAGGAAAAATATCGGGCGATGCAGAACAAAAAAAAGGATCATCACCCGCACCAGATGAACCAGCGCCGAATCTTCAACCAGGGGAAGTGGCATCGCTTTTGGCATCGGAGGCGCACCAAAAAAAGGGCAATGGAGAGGCCATGAAAGAAAGAGAATATGACAAGCTAAACGAAGAGCAAAAGAAAAAATACGTGGAATTGGTGAATAGAGCGGGAATCACAAATTTGAATAAAGAAGTCGAGAAAAAATACAAAGAAATGAAGCCAGAAGACGCGGATAAGGCTCGCAAGGATAACATGAGCATTCTCAATTCGCTGAAAAGAGTTTTCAGGGAGATCGTTTCGAAAGAAAACTTCGATGTCGCTTTTTTTCAAAGATATTTTCTGAATCCAGAAGTATTGGATGATTATTTCGAGGAAAAAAAAGAAAGAAAGATTTCAACAGCGGAAGAGTCGGGAAAGTTCAAGAATGAATTTCGGGGAGAGCTGGAAGGTGAAGCCGGAAAAGCCGGTTATGACAAAGAAAATGCCAAGCTGATTATCAGATATTATAACAGCAGAATTTTGCTGGAAGAGTTCATTCGAGGCGCAAAAAAATCATAAAATTAACTTTATAATAATGGGAATAATAAAAAAAGGAAGGTTTCCTGAAGCTGGCCAGGCTCCTGGTGCAACTGCCGCCGGAACTCCGGAAAGTTCTGAAGAAAACAAAAAGGCAAAGACAGGCGCCGCATCTGAGCCAGATTTGAGCGAGAATAAAATGCCCCCAGATGAAGAACCGGCCGCCGCGCAAGATTTGTCAGGAGGGAGAAACGACGTAAATCCGGAAAACAAAGAAAGCGGGCCAAGCGAGGAAGATTCTGAAGGAGCAAAAGCCAAATCTGACGCTTTAAGTGCGGAAAATGAAAGAAAAAATCATGAAGAATTTGAAAAAATAAAGCAGGAATTCGACGGGAATGAGGAGAAAATTTTCAAAGGGAGAGAAGGAGTGGGCAGGAAGTGGCGGGTTATATCAAGCGCTTTAGAATCCGTCGGTCTTACAAAAAGAAAGGCGAAGGATGACGAGATAAAAGAATTTTTGGAAAAGAGAGAGGAACTACTTCGGAAATTGAAAATGGCTGGATATAGAGCATTCAGGGAAAATGAACGGGAGCTTGAAACTTTTTTAGCCGAATACCATATTTCTGCGATCGCTATCAGGTCAAGGGCAGAGGAAGACAAACTGCGAGCTGAAAATTCGAAATGGTGGCCAGGCAAAGCTCTTGTGGGCTTTGCGAATGTTGGCAAAAATTATCGAGATTTTGTCTCCAAACAGTTTCTCGTGGATGGAAAATTGACCGCAAAAGGAGTTGCAAAAGGAGTTGCAACGGCTGGAGCTATTGGTTTTGCCGCGACGTCACTGATTGCGGCCAGTTTGCCCGCTTTGGGCGTTGTGGCTGTTGGATCGGCGGGCGCATCAGCGGCCGCTATATGGCGTGGTTTCAGCGCTGTGGGAGCCGGTTACGCGGCAAAAAAAAGAATGGAAGCAGGGACCATTGAAGCCAAAAAGAAAGAAGTGCAACAAGATGTTTTGAGACAAATTGAGGCAATAAAGAGCAAAACTGAGGAAGAATGGATACAATTTGTCGAAGGGATGGAGGGTGGAAAATCGATCGGCGAGGAAGAACAAACATTTGCTTCAAAAGACAGAAAACAAAAGCTTCTCGCTCTTGGACTAGCTGGCGGAACATTTATCGCAGGCACTATTGTAAGCCATTATGCGGCGGGCATAAAAGGATTTTTTAGCCAGGCCTGGGATAAAATCACCCATTCCTTCGGGGGCGGGAAAACCGGTTTCTATGAACCGGCGCACAGCCCGATTTCTGACGCGGAAGTGCAGCCCAAGGCTGGAGGATCGGTTGCTCCGGAAAAAACAAGCAAGCCGTTTTTGGGTGATTCGCACAGGATCAAATCCGGTGAAAATGTCTGGAAGGTGACAAGAGATATGTATATAGAACACGCGAAGGAATATAATCTTAAGCCTGATGATCCAAAAATCCAAAATTTGTTTCATTCTCTCAAAAAGCAGGGTTTCTTGAGCCGAATGGGGATCAATGCTGATAATTTCAATGATTTGTCAGACGCCCAAAAAATAAAAATCCTCGCGGAAAACAAAACCGCCAATGCGATGGAATGGTATAAGAGCCACCATGGAGGAAAATTGCCGTCAGTAGTCAGAGAGGGCTATATGGTGACTTTGGATGATAAAGGAAAATTGTTTGTGGGAGACACTTCACAAATCAAGGCTGGAGCCGTTCATCACGAGCCGGCTCACGGTGCGGGAAAGGCGGCTGCGGCAGCAGAACATCATGTGCGGGGTGGAGGAAGAGCGGTGGAAAGCATTGCTGATCAAAAAATGAGAGCGGCTGAAGCAATGGAGGCTAAAGCAAAAGCCCGTTGGGAAGACGTGACAAGCGGCCGGCCGGGAACTTCGTCGGCCGCAAGCGCTGAAAAAATAGCGCGGCTTGGAGTCGAAGCTCAAGCTTTGAATGAACAGGCAATAGCGGGACTCACCAGCGCCAACGCGCGGCTTTGGAACAGCTGGCTTGAAAACTTAGGTGGCTTCAAACTCAACACGCCTGCCTCTCAAGTTCATGAGGCAATCAGTAGATTGAGTCCCGGGGTTACCAGCGATACGCCGCTACCATCGACGTATAGTGAGATAACTCAAATGGGAAAAGCGACTAAGTTCACCCAGGAAACCTTTCAAAAATTTCCCCCTCTCAATGCACGGGAAACAATGCAGCAATATCTTGAGCGGATGTCGAGGACTAATTTCCATTTATTCAAAAACTTGAGTATTAAAAATAGACTTTAATTTTTTGAAATCAAAATTATGACCGCGCAAAACACAATCTTGAAGCAGACGATCATTGAAGAATTGGGACTCACGGATTTGCCCGAAGAGCAAAAGGCCAAAGTTCTGGTCGATCTTTTGGAGTTGGTCCTGAAAAGGCTCTATATAGAGACAATGGACAAGTTGACGCAGGAAGATCAGCAAGAGCTCATGAAAATGCTTGAAGAAAAAACAGAGTCGGATCAAGTTGAAAAGTTTCTGCGAGAAAAAATTATTGATTACGAAGAATTTGTGAAAAATGTGGTTAGCGACCTCAAAGACGAGCTAAAAGAAGACATTGCCAGCTTTGGAAATGTAGACGAAGCGGCGAAAAGTTGAAAAATATAGAATTTAGAATTGTGAATTGAGAATTAGGAATGGGAATCAAGAATGTTGAATTATAACTCTCTATTTATTATTCCTATTCACAATTCAAAAATCCAATTTCACAATTCTTCGAGGAAGTTTCTATGCTCGTATTTGCTTATAAGTTGTAGAAAATAATTATGCCTCAATCAAACTACCAGGAGCCTATCGAAAAGGAGGATTTGGATTTGGCGAAAAAGCTGAAAGGGGATATTTCAGTTGGCAATGCGCAGAAAAATTCCGAAAATACGATAGTGGAAAAACCGGAAATGCCGGATGTGCCGGCGGCTGAAAAAATGCCGGGAATCGAATCTGAAACGGGAGGAGAAAAAAAGTTTGAAGAAGTCTCCGAGAAAATTGAAACTGCCAGAAAAGCAATTCAAACTCAAAAACCGGCGGCCGGGGCGAGCGTGAGCGATGACGCCGGGACGGTTTCTCAAATCACCGAATATGAGAAAAAAGTGGATAAATTGGTGGAAATGGCGCTTCAAAAGGGACCGGAACATGCGATAAAAGTCGCCCGGCATATGGACAAGGGAAAAACCTCCGACATAGCGGACAATTATACTCTCGACGAAGTCCACGACCGATTGCTGGAAGATGAATTGAGGAAGCAGCTTATTCAGAAAGGACTTTTGAAAGAATTATGAATTTAGAATTGAGAATTGTGAATGGGAAAAAAGAATAATGAATTTAGGAAAATTACTAGGTTTACGGACTTAGTCGTTTGGCAAGAAGGGCACAAATTGGTTTTGATTATTTATAAAGCAACTAACGATTTTCCAGGTTGCGAGGAATATGGCTTGAAAAGCCAGCTTCGAAGAGCAATAGTTTCTTTTACTTCGAATATAGCTGAAGGCTTTGCGAAAAGATCTTCCAAGGAAAAAAATCAGTTTTATAATACTGCCCATACCTCGCTGATAGAAGTTCAAAATCAACTTCTAATTGCTAAAGACGTTGGATACCTTAGTCAATCTGAATTTATGAAAATTGCTGACCAAACGGTGGTATGTCATAAACTTATAATTGGACTTATAAGGGCGAAAAGATAAAAAAAATATAGTGTGGAATATTAATATTCCAGATTCCTGCCTGCCGGTAGGCAGGCAATATTCTCATTCTCAATTCTGAATTCCCAATTCTCAATTCAAAAATAAAAATGGACATCTACAACCTAAACCTAATTTTATATCCTATTGCTTTTCTTCTGGCCGCTCTAAGCTTCGGATCGGCTTTTTTGATGATATTCAGAAGTTTTGTCTCTTTCCGCGGTCAGGTGACACGTTCGCTCAATATGGACATAGATATTGTGAAAGTGAGCCGGCCGCTCAAAGCCCAAAGCCAGCAGTCTCAGCAGCAACAGCCGCCAAAAAATGACAAAGAGCTCATATCCGTGATGGAGCATCTTCTTGCCAGCCTCGGTAACATCAAGGAAAAAACTGGTATTTTCCACCGGTTGATCTATGGCGACGCGGTCATCGCCCTTGAAATGGCCAATCCGTCAAACTCAGACGAAATTTCTTTTTATGTCGGGGCGCCGAAAAAATTCATCAATATTATTGAGCGCCAAATCCAAAGCTTTTATCCCAAAGCGGCTGTCGAAAGAGTAAAGGATTATAATATTTTTTCACCGGGGAGTTTCACGGCAGCGTCCTTTCTGAAACTAAGCGAGAAGAACCATTTCCCCATTCGCACTTATCAGTTTTTGGAATCCGATCCGCTCAACAATATAACCAACGTTTTGGGAAAGTTCGAAGAAAAAAAAGAAGGAGCCGCAATACAGCTTTTGGTGAAACCGGCACGGGGCGACTGGAGGAGCAAGGGACGGGAAGTGGCTCACAAGATGCAGCAGGGAAGGCGTCTTTCGGATGTGAAAAAAGACAATTACATCCGTGAATTTTTTCGGGGATTTTTCAAAATGGCCGTAAAGAAAGATGATAGCCAAAAAAAAGATATTTTGAAAAGTGACAAGGATCCCATTCAGCTTACTCCTGAAGAGCAGGAAATCATAAAAAAAATCGAGGGAAAATCGAACAAGCCGGGATTTTCGGTCAACATTCGACTGGTATCCTCGGCTCTCACGCAAGAGCGGTCAGAGCAAGTTTTGGCTCAACTTGAAAATGCCTTTATCCAATATGAAAATCCGGGCTTGAATCGGTTTCGGGTGATGAGAGAAGACAGGATGCGCAAAAAAGATATCGCCTTTGATTTTATTTTCCGGAATTTCAAGGAAAATCAGGGAATCGTCCTTTCTTCCGAGGAAGTGGCGAGTATTTTTCACTTTCCGCTTCTTTCCACTGAAACTCCAAAAATCGCCTGGCTCAAGTCTCGCACTTCCGCGCCGCCCAGCAATATTTCCCAAGAAGGCATCATTCTCGGCTTCAACGATTATCGGGGCGTGGAAACAGTCGTTCGCCACAGCCAGGATGACAGGCGGAGGCACTTTTATATCATCGGGCAAACCGGAACCGGAAAATCGACCATGATTCAGGAAATGGTTAAACAGGATATCAAAAATGGCGAAGGAGTCTGCGTGATTGACCCGCATGGTGACCTGGTTGATGATGTCATTGAATCTATCCCTAAGGAGCGGGCGGAAGACGTGATTTATTTCGATCCGGCCGATATGGAAAGGCCTTTCGGACTCAATATGCTGGAATATGACCAGAAAAAACCGGAGCAAAAAACGTTCGTTATAAACGAAATGATAAACATTTTTGACAAACTGTACGACTTGCGCCAAACTGGCGGACCAATGTTCGAACAGTATATGCGAAATGCGGCGCTTCTCGTGATGGAGCACCCGGATTCCGGTTCGACGCTTATGGAAATTCCGCGGGTTTTGGCGGACGAAGAATTCCGCCATATGAAACTTCAGCACTGCCAGAATCCGGTTGTCAAGAATTTCTGGGAAAAAGAAGCAGAAAAAGCGGGGGGTGAAGCGGCTCTTGCCAATATGGTTCCTTATATTACGTCAAAACTTACTCAATTTATTTCAAATGACATGATGCGGCCGATCATCGCTCAGGAAAAATCAACAATCAACTTCCGCCAGGCGATGGACGATCGGCGGATAATCCTCGTCAATCTTTCAAAAGGAAAAATAGGCGAAATCAACGCCAATCTGCTTGGAATGATAATCGTCGGAAAAATTTTGATTTCAGCTCTGTCGCGAGTGGATATGCCGGAAAAGGAGCGCAAAGATTTTTTCTTGTATATCGATGAATTTCAGAATTTCACCACTGATTCCATCGCCCAGATACTTTCAGAAGCCCGCAAATACCGCCTGGCGCTTGTAATCGCCCATCAATTCATTGCCCAGCTCAAAGAGGAAATCTCCAAGGCCGTTTTCGGCAATGTTGGTTCACTTTGTTCGTTTCGTATCGGGGCCGAGGACGCAGAATTTGTCCAAAAACAATTCGAGCCGTCTTTTGACGCCAATGATTTGATGAACGTGGACAATCACAACGCTTTTGTGAAACTTCTTATCGCGAGCCAGGTGGCGACGCCATTCAATCTGAAAACTTATCCGCCGACAAAAGGCAATGCGAAAGTGGCCGAAGCGATAAAAGAACTTTCTAAGTTGAAATATGGCAGGAATCGTGATATAGTGAATGAGGAGATCAAGAAAAAAGCCAGTTTTGTCGCTGCGGCCGCGACAGCCGACGCGTTTGATATGGGAGAGAAACCGTTGTAAATTTAAAGCGTAAATATCAAAAGTAAAAGTGACAATTAAAAATAAAAAAGTGTTTTGAATGCTATAATTATTTTAGCGCCAGTCGATTTTAACACTTTGCATTGTCATTTTTCATTTTGATTTTTTAATTTTTAACTTATATCGTTATGACTGACGAAACAACAACTCCGATGGGAGGAGAAGAAACAACTGAAGCTCCGGCTGCTCCGGAAGCTCCAATGGCTCCTCCAGCGGAACCGACTCCGGAAGTTCCTCCGGTGGAGACTTCTCCAACGGTTTAGTGGCAGGGTAAATAGCAAAAATGGCTATTTATAATCAAAAAACCGGCCTATTGAATTGGCTGGTTTTTTGTCGTTTGAAAAAAGAAAACCGCCTGGGCAACGCCAAGGCGGCTGATTATTCAGCAATTTAGTCTTCAGAAGAGGTCTCTTTGTCGAGACGGATCCGATAATCTTTTTAGATTAGGATCGTCAGTTTGAATCATATAATCGGCGCACAAATAATATTTCAGAACGTTGGCAGCGGCCTCTCTCATCTTTGCTCCGGAAAATTTGTAATCCTTCAGCGCTAAATGTACCGCGTCCCGAATCATGGCCGCGTCAACTTTTGCCTTTTTTCTTCCTTTGCCTCTTTTTTCAAGGACGATACTTCTTGCCTTGTCCAACTGTTCTCGGGTCCTTTCGTTTTCCGGCTGGTCGAAAGAATCTTTTAGCTCCCTTGCACGCTTCCGGCGGAAGTGCTCTTCCGGGGAAATTGAAATCGTATTTTCGATACGTCTGGCCAAACTTCCCCAGAAACGGTCCTGTTCCTCCTTGGAGCTTATTTCCGTGATTCCAAAAACAATACCGATAACTTCTTTCTTGCGTTCTTGAAATTCGGGGTGTTCAACGCTGACCCCCTTGTTTCTTAGAATACGCACGGCTATTTTTACCATTTCGTTTAAGAGTGAAACATCCTCGTCGGTGAAAATCCTATCCTTTTTCTTTCCCATTTGCGGGTCTCCTCCTTTTTTCCGGAATGGGTTTTCAATGTCTCCCTGGCTCATATTATGCGATCCATTATCTTATTTCTTTCAGAATAGCCAATTTTCATTTTTTCCACAAGTTTTTGCATGGTTTGGATGGTCTGATCGTAGGTCAGCCGGTCAACGGGGTAGGGGACAAAGTCCTTTCCGCCGTGGGCAAAAGAATAGCGGGCGGGATCCTCATATGACGCTTTCGCGCCGTAAATCACTTCGGCGGTGAGAGCCAGCGCCCGAATTGTTTTTGGCCCGACGCCTTTTAGCGAAAGTAATTGCTCGTAATTTTTCGGTTTTATTTCAGAAACTTCGTATAAAATTTTTTGCAAGTATTTGCTTTTCGCGAAATCTTCCGTGACAACGGGCAGAACTTTGAAATCACGATCGTGCAATTTGAGATTCACTGATTCGTTGTGTTTGTCGCCGATGGCAACGACTTCGCTTTGCGGCGTACTATATTTCCTAAGCAACTTAAGATCCTTAAGCAAGGTCGAATAGCTTCCTTGCACGAGCTCCGTCGAAATTTTTTGCGTGTTAGCGCTTTCTTTGGCGGCCATATTGAGGCCTGTGTGCTGTCCGTCGGAGATGATTCCACTGTGCGGCTCCATGATAAGATTCTTGGCGGTGTCCGAAAACCAGTGATATCTTCGCGCCGTGACTTCTCTTTCGTTCATGCCTTGCTGAACAACCGCCCAAACGCCGTTGCGGGAAAAGAAGAATGAGTGATGATAAATCTGGAATCCATCCTGGACAAGGGAAGAATCAACTTTCGCCGCCATTCGCGAGTTATATTCGAGCGAATTTATTTTTTCCTGCGGCAGCTCGGCCCGTGCGCCAAAAAGGGAAATTTGCTCCGGAGTTTTGAGGGATGTTTTTCCTTTCCCTCCGCAAATATAAATTCCAAGATCTCTCTCTTCGCCGCGGATGGCTTCCTTGAGGGCGGCGGTGAGAATGGTCGTCAATCCCGAAGCGTTCCAGTCAAAAGCGAGCACCGTTCCGAGCGCCTGAAACCAGACCGGATCGGCAATCCGCTTCACAAATTCATCCGGCCCATATTCTGCAATGATCACCCGCGCCATCTCCCGTCCCAATTTCACCATACGCTCAAAAAGCCATTTGGGACATTTGCCATAATCGAGGGTAAATGTGGCAATTCCGCGTTTGAACATACTATCACTATATCACTATTTGTAACTTATGTAAATTGTCTCCTGATTAGATTATTATTGACATTTCCGTTGATATCTACTACTCTTAAGTGTCTCTTTTTATCGTGATTTCCATGACATCAATTTATAGGAGGAAATATGTCAGCTAAGAATGAGGATCGGGGCAAGTTTTTGCTGCTGCCGTCAATGGTAATCGGAGGTTTTGCGATATTCTTTTTCTACAACTGCGATTTGGAATTGGCTGTTTGCAGCGTCACAATCTCATCCCTGCTGATTTACAAAAGCGTCATGCTAAGTTTGAGCGTGATTCAAGGACAGGGAACCTGGGGATATTTGCAATTGAGCAAGAAACAAGGGCTTTCATACTATATCTCATTGTGCGCCCTGAAAGTCTTCAAAGTGCGTGCTCGTCTTCTGCTGGTTCCAGGATTGGTGGCTTTCTTGCTCTTTGAACTCATTTATGAGAGCTTCAAAGCCGATGCCGGATTATTGCCTCAGACTATCCACAATCTGCGTGCCTTTACTCTGGCGTGGGTATGGATGCTGGGCTGTGTAGCCGTATACTGGTCCTTTAATTGGAAAAGATACTTCTTCGAATCAGAGGAGGAGGTGAAGAAGTATCTTCAAAAAGAAGGCCTCGATGTATTTGAGGTTGCGGCTCAAATCCGAAAACTAAAGGATATGGGACTATTTGGTCCTTAACCTTTGCAGCGAATTTCGAAGAGGCGCGGTGAAATACTGCGCTTCTTTTCAATGGTGGACTATTTCATTTTTTGCGTATATAATTATTGAACATTGATTTTGCTTATCAAACCAAAAAACAGTCTTGCCAAGCAATAAAATATCAACTTTCATTATACTAGTATACTGAAAGTTGATTGATATGTTAGCTCTGTAAAAGTAATCTAGTTTACTATAAAAAAATAATGGGTAAATTTAAGATAAGTGCCAAGTTCAAACCCGATGGCGACCAGCCCAAAGCAATCAAAGAGTTGACCGCTGGTTTGAAGCAGGGAAATAAATTCCAAACTCTTCTCGGCGTGACGGGGTCGGGAAAGACTTTCACGATGGCGAATGTGATTGAGAATATCCAAAAACCCACGCTCGTCATTGCGCCGAACAAGACGCTCGCGGCGCAACTCGCTCAGGAATTTCGAACTTTTTTTCCCAAAAACGCGGTGGAATATTTCGTTTCCTACTATGACTACTACCAACCGGAAGCCTATATTGCCGCATCCGACACCTATATCGAAAAAGAATCCCAGATAAATGACGAGATTGACCGCTTGCGTCACGCGGCGACGATGGCGGTGATGTCGCGGAAGGACGTGGTCATTGTCGCCTCCGTTTCGTGCATATACGGTCTCGGGTCGCCCGAATTCTATGAGGATATTTCGTTGAGTCTCAAGATGGGAGAGGCAATCGACCGGGAAAAATTGATTTCTGATCTGGCGGAGATGCATTTTCTTCGCTCGGAATATTTGTCCCGCGGAAGATTTCGTGCTCACGGGGACACGATTGAAATCATGTCGCCATCCAGAGAAATCGTGACGCGTATAGAGTTGAAAGAGGATAAAATTGGAAAAATCAGCGAATATGACTTTTTGACGGGCGAGGCGCTGGGAAATTTGGAAAAAGTTTTGATCTATCCCGCCAAGCATTTTGTCGTGCCGGAACCGGTGATGGAAGAAGCGCTTTCGGAAATTGAAAAAGAACTGAATGAGCGAGTGGCATATTTCAAAAAACACAAAAAATTGCTCGAAGCGGAGAGAATATATCGCCGGACAAAGCAGGATCTTGAGATGATGAGGGAAATTGGATATTGCAATGGAATAGAAAATTATTCCCGCTATCTCACGGGACGAAAAGCGGGGGAGCCGCCGTATACTCTCGTTGATTATTTCAGCAAAGATTTTCTGATCGTTATCGATGAATCGCACGTGACAGTACCCCAGCTCAACGCGATGTATAACGGAGATCACGCCCGGAAAAAAACATTGATTGATAATGGTTTCCGGCTCCCGAGCGCTTATGACAACCGGCCGCTGAAATTTTCAGAGTTTGAGGAAAAGATAAACCAAGTAATATTTACATCAGCCACACCGGGAAAATATGAGTTGGCAAAAAACTTGGAAACTAAGTTTCCAAGTGGAAACTTAGTTTCCAAAAAGAGCGGCGTTGTCGAGCAAATTATCAGGCCGACGGGCCTTATCGATCCGGAATTGGTTATTAAATCCGCAAAAGGCCAGGTTAAAGATGTTATAGCGGAAATTACAAAAGTGGTAGATAAAAAAGAGAGAGTGTTGGTTACAACTTTGACGAAAAAAATGGCCGAAGACCTCGCGGAATTTTTGAAAGAAAACGAGATAAAGTCAGAATACTTGCATTCGGGTGTGGACACGATGGACCGGGTTCGTATTTTGGAAAATTTACGGCGTGGAAAATTCGATGTGCTTGTCGGGGTGAATCTTCTGCGGGAAGGTCTTGATCTTCCGGAAGTGTCACTTGTCGCGATACTCGACGCCGACAAAGAAGGCTTTTTGAGATCCGAAACTTCACTTGTCCAAACAATTGGCCGCGCGGCGAGGAATATTTCCGGACGGGTAATCTTATACGCTGACCATGTTACCGGTTCGATGAAACGGGCGATCGATGAAACCAACCGCCGTCGCGCGACGCAGACAAAATACAACAAAAAACATCGCATCACTCCTAAAACGATCAAGAAAAAAATCGAATCCATCGTTGACCACGAACTCAAGCCCGAAATTCCGCGCGAATTCGTGAAACTGGAATCGCTCGAAGACATCGCCGGATATATCAAGCAAAAAGAAGCGGAAATGAAAACCGCCGCCCGAAACATGGAATTCGAAAAAGCGGCGGTGATTCGAGATGAGATAATCCAGCTCCGGAAATTGCAGATGGGGTGAGATTGTAATTTTTATCAAACTCTGTTATTTTTTAATTAATGAATTTGCAAAACAATCCCATTAAGGAGGCCCAATATGGGGGCGAGGAAAAGGAGAATATCGGTTAGGGAAAGAATTGCATATTTAAAGGTAAAATTTTTCACATGGCTCAGGGATGTGGCTTTAAGGAGCGGATACGTAGAGCCCATTACAAGTGGCTCCGGGTATAACCGACTACTTAAAGCGTGGAAAAATGGCGATGTAGTTGTGGGTGATCTGATCTATATATCCAAACGGATTTATATCCTCGCGGGTATGAATAGAAATGGCGGACCGGGTCAGGCCATGTATGCATCGTTCGGAATGCCAACGCCGGAGTTTATTCCGGCAACCCCCTGGGAGAGAAGAGTGTGGACGTCGTTTGACACTCTTAATTTTCCGCCTTGGAGTAAAATCGGGCATCGAGAAAAGGAGGAATGGGACGGCATGTGCAGTGACGCATTCAACCGGATGCTGCCGGTTGTGGTTTAAACCGAATACGTTGATGCATATTTACCTGAAGGCGGGTGCACACAAGATGATTGTGCACCCTTTTTTGAAATTGATTTATTAACTCAATAGTATTATATTAGTGAAACCCCCGCACCAAAATAGGCTGGTGTATAGATGCCAATTTGGGGTAAGTTTTTGTATTTCAAGAATCTCACCAATGGGGAACGAATAAAAAAGCGAATTGGAGCGAATACCTAAACGTGTTAGCAAGTTCGCTCTCATTCGTTAAAAATTCGTTCTATATTTGCGAGTTATTGTTATGGATAAAATCATAATTCGCGGAGCGCGCGAGCATAATTTGAAGAACATAAATCTTGAACTGCCACGGGGGAAGTTTATTGTGTTTACTGGAATCAGCGGGTCGGGGAAGTCAACGCTGGCTTTTGATACTATTTTTGCCGAAGGGCAGAGGCGATATCTCGAGAGTTTGTCGAGCTATGCCCGGCAGTTTTTGGGACAGATGGAAAAACCGGATGTTGATTCCATCGAGGGCTTGAGTCCGGCAATTTCAATTGACCAAAAAGCATCATCCCACAATCCGCGCTCGACCGTGGGGACGGTGACGGAAATTCACGACTATTTGCGGCTGCTTTATGCCAAAATTGGCATTCCGCATTGTCCCGTTTGCAAAAAAGTGATTTCAAAACTTTCGATTGATGAGATTGTGGATCGGATTCTGGAAGCCGGAACAGGATCGAAAATTGAAATTCTTGCGCCGGTGGTGCGGGAAAGAAAAGGGGAATATTCGACGCTTTTGGGGGAAATGTTCAAGCGCGGTTTTTCGGAGGCTATTGTCGACAGCCAAAGGATCGATCTCACGGAAAAAGCAAAGCTTGGCTTGATCCTTGCGCGGTACAAAAAACACAGCATTGACGTGAAGATCGATGAGGTTGAGGTGAATGACAAAAATTTGTCGAGAATATTTGAAAGTGTGGAGAGTGCGCTTAAACTTTCGCAAGGGTTAGTTAAGATGAAAACAAAATCAATCTTGGCTAAGGTTCGGCCTTTTCCTTCCTCGAGCAGAGCTCTCGGAATTCCCCAAGGCCAAACCTTGCCAAATTCCTCAAAGTTGAATCCAGAAGAAATTATCTTCAACCAGAATATGGCTTGTCCGGAGCATGAAGAGGCCGTTTTCCCGGAAATCGAGCCGCGGTTGTTTTCATTCAATAGCCCGCAGGGAGCGTGTTTGGAATGCGAAGGACTCGGCACAAAAAAAGAGATCGACCCGAATCTTGTGATTCCCGACAAAACGCGGACCATTACTGAGGGTGCAATCATGCCCTGGAGCTACAAGCCGAACAACTATCAAGGTTCGATTTTGCGTGCTGTCACAAACTATTATCGCATTCCCGACAATGTCCGCTTTCGCGATCTCGGCGAAAAACAACAAAATATTTTGCTTTTTGGGGATGAAGAACCGGATGACATTGAAGTTCGTCTCAAAACAAAGACTGGAGCGATTTGGAAATTCAATGTGGAGTGGAACGGTATTTTGGGATTTATGCGGGATCGCTATTTCAAAACCGAATCCGAAAGCGTGCGGCAGGACATTGAAAAATATATGTCGCGGAGCAAATGTCCGGCCTGCAAAGGATCGCGATACAAACCGGAGGCATTACTCATCACCGTGGGAGGAAAAAATATTTCAGAAATTTCCAGCGTGAGCGTTGCTGATACGCTGAAATTTTTTGAGGGTATAAAGTTAAGTGAGCGGGAAAAAATAATCGCGGACAAAATTTTGAAAGAAGTGAAAAACCGCCTGAAATTTTTGGATGATGTGGGACTCGGATATTTGACGCTAGCTCGTTCGGCCAACACTCTGGCAGGAGGGGAGACGCAAAGAATACGCCTCGCGTCGCAAATTGGTTCTCAACTGGTCGGCGTATTATACATTCTTGACGAACCGTCGGTCGGTCTTCATGCTCGGGATAATGCGAAATTACTTGAAACACTGCTCAAATTGAGAGATATCGGCAACACGGTCATCGTGATTGAACACGACGAAGAGACGATTCGGAGCGCGGATCATTTGGTGGATATTGGACCGGGGGCGGGGAGACTTGGCGGGGAAATTGTGGCTGAAGGGTCCGTCAAAGATATTGAAAAAGAAAAAAAATCTATAACAGGAAAATATTTGCGGGGGGAGCTCGAGATAGAAATACCAAAATTCCGCCGGCCGGTGAAAAACAAAAAATGGCTGACGGTGAAAGGGGCGACAGAACATAATCTGAAGAATATTAGCGTCGAATTTCCCCTGAAAACATTGACTTGCGTGACGGGTGTTTCCGGATCCGGAAAATCAACACTCGTGGAAGACATTTTGGGGAAAGGTTTGTCGGCAAAAATTATGAGAAGCCTTGAAAGGCCGGGCAGACACAAAGAAATTCTTGGAACGCAATACGTTGACAAAGTGATTCACATTGACCAGTCGCCGATCGGACGCACGCCGCGGTCAAATCCGGCAACATATGTGGGTTTTTTCACGCTGATCCGGGAGCTTTTCGCGATGACAAAAGACGCCAAACGTCACGGCTATGGCCCGGGGAGATTTTCCTTCAACGTGAACGGCGGACGATGCGACAATTGCCGGGGAGAAGGATTTTTGAAAGTTGAGATGCAGTTTATGCCGGATGTATTCCTTCCTTGCGATGTTTGCCGGGGAAAAAGATACAACCGCGAGACGCTGGAAGTGAAATATAAAGGGAAAAATATCGCCGATGTGCTCGCGATGACGGTTTCGGAAGGAAGGAATTTTTTTGAAAACTTTCCGCGAATATATGATCCGCTGAAAGTCCTTGAAGAAGTGGGGCTCGGATATATCAATTTGGGGCAAGCGGCGACGACGCTTTCCGGCGGGGAAGCACAGAGGATCAAGCTGGCTTCGGAACTTTCGCGGCGGATGACGGGAAATACATTATACATTTTGGACGAGCCGACAACCGGACTCCATTTCGACGACGTAAAAAAACTCTTGCACGTTTTGCACCGTTTGGTGGAGGCGGGAAATACTGTCATTGTGATAGAGCATAATATGGATGTTATCAAAACGGCCGATTGGATCATTGACCTCGGACCGGAAGGCGGGGACAACGGCGGACGCGTGGTGGTCACCGGCCCGCCGGAAGAAGTGGTGAAGTATCACAAGGAAAGTTATACGGGGAAGTTTTTGAGGGAAGTGTTGAAATAGTAATTGGTATTTTGTATTTCGAAAAATAAATAGGACCGAGTCACAAATGGACCCGGTCTCAATGAAGCGAAGAATTGATGTTCATTTTCCGGATGGGGATTTCTCCACTATTTCGGATATACCCTCAGTCGGACGAAATTTTATGATTACCTCCTTGCCCAGCGGGATCTCTTCCTCATAGACACCCCGAAAGGCTTTGACTACACGTTTGCCTTGATTGGCGATTGGCTCGATCCCTCTCAGAAGGAGAACCGTGAAACCGCGGTTGTTGTCGACTCGCATTCCCGGCTGTGTGAAATCAACTTTTTCAATCCAGAAACCCTTGATTTCCCGGAAAGATTCCTTGGCCGACGCATTGCCGCCGGTCGCTAAAGGAAATAGCATAGCGACAATGAAAAAGTACAAGGCCTTTCTCTTCATAGCCGACTCTCCTCTCGTGTGATAGTGAACTAAATATATCCAATCAAATGATTGCAATAATGTCAAGAAAATACAATAAGTTTAAATCTCTCCCCAAATCCCCCGGCGTTTATGAATTTTGTGATAAGCAAGGGAAGATTCTTTATATTGGGAAAGCGACGAGTCTCAAGGATCGAGTAGGGAGTTATTTTCTCAAAAACGCGCATCTTGACCGGCCGAATATTGAGCCGATGATTTCACAAGTTTCTGATATCAAAGTGCGCGTTACCGACTCCGTGCTCGAAGCCTTGATTTTGGAGTCCAATCTCATCAAAAAACACCAGCCGAAATATAACGTGATGTCCAAAGACGACAAGAGTTTCGGCTATTTTGTTGTGACGAAAGAAAAATTCCCGAGAATTATTATTCTTTGGAAAACAGAGCTCGGGAAAGTGCCGGCGAAAAAAATATACGGGCCGTATCTTTCAAAACATCAAATGAATATCGCCCTGAAACTCATCCGTCGAATTTTTCCGTTTCACTCGTTGAAGCAGCAAACCGAAAAAGGCTGCCTTGATTTCCAAATAGGGAAGTGTCCGGGACCGCACGCGGGGGCAATAACTCGGCCGGATTATCTCAAAAATATTCACGGCATCGAGATGATTCTTCGAGGGAAAAAGAAAAATCTTCTGGTTGAGCTCAAAAAACAAATGAAAGCCTGTGCCAGAAATCATGAATTCGAAAAAGCGGCCGAGGCTCGCAATAGAATTTTCGCGCTGGAGCATATCCGGGATGTGGCGCTTATATCCGGAGATATGACTTCCTTAAGTTTAACTTTAGGAAATGTTCCTAAAGTTAAACTTAAGGAAAAAGTCCGAATCGAAGCTTATGATATCTCTAATATTGCCGGTGATTTTGCAGTCGGGTCGATGGTTGTTTTCACAAACGGAAAAGCGGACAAAAAAGAATATAGAAAGTTCAAGATAAAAACCGTTTTTGGAATTGACGACGTTGGTATGATGAAAGAGGTTTTAGTCCGGCGTTTTCGGAATAATTGGCCGAAACCGGATCTAATTCTTCTTGATGGAGGAAAAGGGCATCTCAATATGGCGCAAAGCGTTTTAGGCGATTTGGGGCATGATTTTCCGGTCATTGCCGTAGCCAAAGGCCAGACCCGAAAAAAGCTGGATATATACCAATCAAAATTCCTCTTGACATATCTCGGGAGAAATGAGGAAATAAGGAAGAAATACAATTTTATCTTAGGCGATGAAAAGCTTATCGAAAGAATCCGCAATGAAGCGCATCGCTTTGCCATAAGCTATCACAAGAAGCTGCGGAGCCGCGACTGGAAGGAAAAATAGATAATTTTTACGAATTACGAATCAAATACGAATATACGAATAATTTTTTTAATTGAGTCCTCGTCGTCCCCCGAAGTATAAATGCTTCACATTTAGCTTCGGGGCAGGCTGTGGATATGTCCTTGTAGCTCAGTTGGATAGAGCGTTGGTTTCCGCCAGCCTGCTTGTGAATTTGCCCTCGTCGTTCAATGGATAGGACGCGAGATTCCGGATCTCGTGATATAGGTTCGATTCCTATCGAGGGCACAAGCAAATTCGGGCAGGGAAATTAAAATACAGGTTCGAATCCTGCCGAGGATGCAATTTTTATTATTAGGTTCGTCCCGTCATCCGATGGGACGCCCGGTCGGATGACCGGGCGATTCCTGTTAAGGATACAAAATATTGGCTTTCGGTATACTCGTATGCTGGAGTGAGCTTTTTTTATGTTCTCATTCCAATCAATGCGATCATTGCTTTGATTTTTTCGGGTTTGTCTCGCCGAGCCGAGAAGTATTTTTCAGGGAGTTCGAAAGTGCATTCGGGGCTGATTTCGATATTATCTTTGCTTAAGCCTAATTTCAAAAGCTGAAGTCTGGCGATATTTTTGATGTTCAGATATATTTTATCTTTAACCCTCTTTATATCTTCCGCATATTTTGCGAATTTTTCGGCCACTTCCGGGCCGACTTCATAGTGCTTTTGGCAAATGGCCGGACCGATGCCTACGAGAATATTTTCCGGCTTTCCGCCAAGCTCTTTTATTTTGCCGACAGCATTAGATAAAATATCTTTTTCCAGGCTTCGCCAGCCGGCATGAACCATCCCGACAACTTTTTTCTCCGGATCAAACAAAAAAATCGGCAAACAATCAGCCGAAGTCACGGATAAATATATATTTTTCGATTGGGCAATCAACCCGTCGGCGCCAGCGATCATTTTCCTGCCATCGGTATTGGAAACAACACTGATTTTATTTCCATGAACGATTTCAGCCGAAACAACCGTTTCTGGGTTGATGCTAATATTTTTGAGATATTTCCCGCGGTTTAGAAATATCTTATCCGATAGAAGGGGACTGCCTGTCAATTTCATTGACCCGTCATTTTTTTTCGAAAAAGCGACGAATAAACCGGGATATTTTTTGAAAATAGAAAACATACCCATACTCCTAATAAAAATCCTACAGTATCACAGTATTCTGTAGGATTTTATAATACGGTTATTTCATGGCGGATGATAGTATCGTAGTCTTTGAAAAAGAAATTTCCCTCGAATTTCTTTCCGGCGAAAAACAAATTATGCCAGTGGATGTCGTCCGGCCACATCAGGTCGTAGGGAATTTCATCAACATGGAACCACTGCGGCCTCATCTCTTCGGATTCGGCCGGTTCGCCTTCAAAATCGTATATACCAAATACATTAACCTCGATATACTCATCAGGATCATGCTCAAAGAAAAAATTTAGAACAGCCTTTTTTTGGATATTTTTGGCAATGATTCCGCACTCTTCCTTGAGTTCCCGAACAACATTTTCTTCGAGCGTCTCTCCGTGATTCACTTTTCCGCCGAACCCGTTCCAGCGCCCGGCACCAAAGCCGCGTTTTTTCATCCCGAGAAGAATTCGCGGGTGCTGGTGGACCATACAGAGGGTGGTAACTTTTTTCTTTGGTTTTCTCATAAAAACAAAACCAATGCCTTAGTTGTCGATAAGGCTTGGGGAAGTGATGTGAAATTTTTGTGATTAATCAGCCTTTTCTTCTCCCATCATCATGAATTTCTTCACAACCATAAAGAGGGCGGCGAGTCCGACAAGATCATAAACAATCCGGGAAAGAGTCGTCATATCGCCAAAAATAGCGGCTACCAGGTCGAAGTTGAAAAATCCGACCAATCCCCAATTCAGTCCCCCGATGATCAGCAGAATAAAGGCAACCATACCCAAAGGCCCTTTTTTCATCATTTTTTTTCACCTCCTTTCTCTGAAATTATACTAACATAAAATAAACGCTCCTTAAAGAGCGTTTATTTGGAAAGAAAAAATATTCGTTTTACCATTATCCGCAAGAATGTCCGCATTCGGAACAGGAACAACTGCCTATTTCTTCTTCTTTTGACTCATCTTTCTCATCGTCGTGCGGCCTTCCGCAGTTTGAAATTTTTCTCATTTTATCGGTATATTATTGATTATTTTTTAAACCACTCGGGATTTTCCCGGCTCCCTTCCTTATTACGCTTATCTTCCCATTTTTTATTCCGATCAGCGTTGACGGGAGTAAATTCATTTTACCACCGCTGACATAGAAATCAACCCTGTCCCCAAAATATTTTCTGGCTTCGGAAATTGTTTGTGCCGGTTTTTTTCCTTCCGGATTGGCGCTCGAAGAAATCAGCGGGCCAGTTTTTTTGAGAAGTTTCGCGAGGCTTGGTTTTTTCGGTATCCGAAAAGACAAAGTTTTTGTTCCTCGGTGGAGATAGTGAAATTTTGCCGATTTTACGGGAAGAACCGCGCTCACTTTTCCCGGCCAGATTTGCTTGAGGATATTTTTGGTTTTTTTATCCAGCGTAACATGAAATTTATCCAAATCCTTGATCGATCTGATGAGAATGATAAAAGGCTTTTTCGAATTACGCTTCATTATTTTATACGCCCGCGCAACCGCTTTTTTCGACCACGCCGAAGCCGCGACGCCATAGATTGTGTCGGTGGGGATGACGCCGATATTATGAGAAGTGATTAACTTTGAAATATTATTTAACTCTTTGCTTGTCATAAAAAAATTGGCTGCTGTTCCCCGTGAGAAGGAAACAGCAGCGTGGCGGAGAGTTAACCGATACGTGACAGTATCCGGATAATACTTTCCGGCAGAATTCTTGCCAATACTCGGTTAATTGCTTCTTCCAGAATAAACAACATTCGGCGTATTGATGTTCTCATTATGATCGTCTCCTTAGCTCTTAATATAGACAAAAATTCAGGTATGTCAATCCGATTATTTTTTTGACACAATTTCCAAAAAGTGCTATATTTTAAAAAAGGCAAGCAAGCTCTTTTTTGGGGCTTCTTTTGTTAAAATTTATATAATTATGCCTCAAGAAAAAAATATTAGGACAGGACTCACCTTCGACGACGTTCTTCTGGTGCCGCAGAAATCGGGGGTTTCGGCGAGGAACACGGATGTCGGCACGTATATCACGGAAAACATCAAACTGAACATTCCCATCCTTTCAGCGGCGATGGACACGGTGACTGAATCGCGGCTCGCCATCACTCTCGCGCAGGAAGGCGGAATCGGAATCATCCACCGAAATATGTCGCCAGTGCGGCAAGCGGCTGAAGTGGAAAAAGTGAAGAAATCAGAAAGCGGTATGATTATTGATCCAGTGACAGTCGAACCGGGAGCGACAATTGGTGAGGTGAGAAAACTAATGGAGGATTATCGCATTTCCGGAATTCCGGTGACGGACAGGAAAAACAAATTAATCGGTATCATCACCAATCGCGATATGCGTTTTGAAACCGATATGAAAAGGCTGGTCCGCAGTGTTATGACGAAGAATAACCTGGTGACGGCGCCGGAAAAAACAACGCTTGAGCAGGCAAAAAAAATGCTGCATAAATACAAAATAGAAAAACTGCCGATTGTGGACAAGCAAAACACTCTCAAAGGATTGATTACCATAAAAGATATTGAAAAAAAGAGAAAATATCCGAATGCCGCCAAAGATAGTCTCGGCCGGTTGCGGGTCGGGGGGGCGATTGGGACAAGCACAGATGTCCTGGAAAGAGTGGATTTGCTGGTAAAAGCCGGAGCAGATCTGGTTTCCATTGACCGGGCTCATGGCCATTCAGAGGCAGTTCTCAAAACTTTGCGCGAAGTCAAGAAAAATTTTGACATTCCAGTGACAGCCGGAAATATCGTCACCGCCGAAGGAGCAGAGGATTTGATCAAAGCCGGCGCGGACGCGCTCAAGGTGGGAGTCGGTCCCGGTTCGATTTGCACCACGCGGATTGTTTCCGGAGCCGGTATGCCTCAACTCACAGCCGTTTTTGATGTTGTAAAAGCGGCAGAAAAACATAAAATTCCGGTGATTGCGGACGGAGGCATCAAATTTTCGGGCGATATCGTGAAAGCCCTCGCGGCCGGAGCGAGCGCGGTGATGATCGGGAGTCTTTTCGCCGGAACAGATGAGGCGCCGGGAGAAACTATTTTGTATCAGGGAAGAAATTATAAGCTATACCGTGGTATGGGATCGCTAGGAGCGATGCTTGACGGATCGGCTGACCGGTATGGGCAGGGCAAAGTAGAAGCCTCAAAACTCATTCCGGAAGGAATTGAGGGGCGTGTTCCCGCCAAAGGTCCGCTGGCAGGCAGTCTTCACCAGCTGGTCGGGGGAATCAGGTCGGGAATGGGATACTGCGGGGCGCCCAATCTCAAAGAGCTGCGCGAAAAAGCGAAATTCGTCCGTATTTCCAATGCGGGTCTCAAGGAAAGCCATGTTCACGATGTGACTATCACCAAGGAATCACCGAATTATCAAATTAGTTAGTATTTTGTGGCTGGTGCTAGTATCTTGCGTATAAAAAAGTTTCCATTCGAACGGAAACTTTTTTTCTGAAATATCTCAGCATAAGTATATTAGTATGCTGAGATATTTTTTCGGCGAGTATTTTTTGATCATATTCCCAAACCGGATGTCATTGTTCGCATAAAGAAGGGGATGACAAAAGCTAGAGCAATAAGCGGCAAAATGAACATTACCGCAGTCGCGATCATTGTCCAGAGAAAAAGTTTGTATGTTTTGTTCGCCAGCTTGTGGATCTCATCAATCTTTTTGTCCATGGCATCCAATTTGGTTTGAGGAGAATCTTCTTTGGGCTGATTTTCCAATAATTCTTGTTCCATAATTATTTACTCCCAAAGCCAAGCCTTGGGAGTGGTTTATTTATCTAAACGCCACTGTTTTCAGCATCAATTCGAACATTTCCGCAACATCACCGGAGATTGAGGCGCCGACATATTGATAGCTGAACAAAATAACATGCGGAATCCCGCTTTTTTCAAATTGGACCAGGATGAGCCGGTCTTGAACGTCGCCGGGCGGATCGGCTGTCGGATCTCCGGAAAGATAAGTTATTTTAGCATTCGCGCAGCCGACTTTCCTATTTATTTGGCGGTCTTCCTTATAGCCATAATAATCCGTCCCTGTCATCGATCCGGAGCGCCATTCAAAGGATTGCTGATCGGCTCCGCTTCCCAGGCCGGTGTAATCATCTTGTTTTTCGCCGACCGTCAAACTTTTCGGATGCTCGAAATAATATCCGTATTTTTCATTGGAAAAAGTCTTCCAGCCGGTCTTGTTGAGATTTTCCTCATTCGTGAAATTCTGCTCGCAATCGGCCGGAGAAGTTGTTTTCCCGGCGAGTGCGACTGATTTCAGAATTTTTTCAGCGAGCGCTTTTTCCGGAGCGCTTGAGAGGTCGATATTGTCCCAGTTGGATCCGGAGCCGCCGCTCAAAGCGGCAGTGAATTCATATTTTCCGTCTCCGGTCAGGGAGCGTCCGGCCGTCGGATAAAAAATTTCTTTGGCTTTTCCCTGGAAAATATAGTTGGTGATGTCAAATTCTGTTCCGAGAATTTTGATTTTTCCCGATTTTCTTTCCTCACCCGCCCCCATTCCGGTCCGGTCAGAAATATAATAGCCGGCGCCCTTTTCCTTGAGTCCCCAATGGAGAAAATATTTGTTTTCCGGTGCATAAATAGCAATATATTTTACTGTCTCGCCATAAAGCGGGCTAAACTCGTCTGTTTCTTGCACCGCCCAATCGACGGGGTATTTCAATGTGTATCCGATTTCGCCGTTAGTGTATGTTTTCCAGCCGGCATAATTCTCGATGGGCGCTGTTTGTTCCAGCGAGTTTTCGATATCGCCGATTTCGCCCGTGACGGTCGTTTCGCCGCTTGAAGTGCCGGAGCTTTTTTGAAAATTTTCCATCTGACGCTTGAGAGATTGCAATTCTTTTTTTCGGTCGTTGTATATTTTTCCGACGAAAATCAGCCCGCCGATAAAAGCGACGGCCAGAAGTGTTGTTATCACAGTGAAAGTGATTGTCGTCGCTTCACTTTTCTCCGGCTCGTTCGTTTTCTCTTTTTTTTCTTCCCTCATTTTGTTTTGGTTATTATTTAAGCATTGAGTCGTTCAATTTCTTGCTTTGATCTTTCTGAATTTCATTCATTTGTCTTCTGACAGCATCAACCTGGTTTTGGGCGTTGGGAACGTTGGCAGGCTGGTTGATATCGCTTTGGGGAAGGCCGTTTTCTTCCAACCGATCGGACTGTTTGAAATAGAGCTTATTCATAAGATAAACAGAAAAAACAGCGACAAGAAGAACTGTCACCAGAAGAACAACAAGGATATAGCCGGACGAATTATTTCTTTTCACTATTTTTCTCAGGTTCCTCTTAGTGGCTGAATTATACCATTCATGGTATAATAATGAAAACTAAAATAAAAATATGCCCGCCTGCTTTGAAATGCGGGAAAATATCCGGGCACAAAAAAATAAATCAAAAAAACAAAGATATGCCAAGAAAAGAAAGCAATCAAAGCATTTCGGGCAGGCTCAAAACAAAAATTGTCGCGATTGGTCTTGTTTTATCGTTTGCTCTTCCTGCCGGCGCCGCCTTTGACGGCAAGCAGCAGGTGAAAGCGGTGGTCAACGGGAAAAAGAAAAATTATAAAGTGCCGACTGATTCTTCGGTCTATCAGACAATTTTCGCACTTCCCGATTACAACTGCCAGGGATATCCGACTCTGGCCGATTGCTACAATGACCGCTTATTGGGGCGTTCCGATCAGAGGGAGGCTTTGGCGCCGCTGGTGCGATGGCTCAACAAGAAAATCAAAAAATCCGGCGACCGGGTGCGGGCGGCTGCAAGTCTTGTCCAAAATATCGATTATGATTACAACAAATCAACCGGCACGGAGATCATCGACAGCGGACGGGGACACGGATCCCGCTATCCATACGAAACGCTTTTTGAAAATTCAGGAATCTGCAGCGAAAAATCGTCCTTGATTGTTTACCTTTTGAAAGAGCTCGGATATGGCACGGCGAAAATTGTTTTTCTTTCGCCGAATCACGAAGTCGCTGGAGTGAAATGCGCCCCGGAATACGATTTTCGCGACACCGGTTATTGCATCATTCAGCCGAACTACAGGAAGATGATTACTTTCGAGGGCTCTCAAAAAGACGAAGATCCTTATCTTATCACGGTCCTTTCCGATGGAAAAACCTTGAAAGCGAAAAGCGACTGGAAAGATTCGCGGAAATATTGGGAAATAATGAACAGCATTGAAGACGGGACCTACACAAAAAAACAGGCCAAGGCTTACAAAAAACTGATCAAGAAATACGGGCTGTAAGGCTGGCAACTATTTTCAAGTATTCAAGAATTACGTAACTAGCTACGTAATTCTTTTTATGATTATAGTCAAGGATAGTCCTTAAATCGGATTGACCGGATTAATTATTTTTCCAAAGATTTATTTTCGGTTTTTTTACGCCTATTGACAAATCCGGCGACGTATTATAAATTGCGAAGTCCGAAAAATCAACAAAAAAAGGAGGTGAGGAGGGAAGATGTACGGACCGGATGTCGAAGCTTATAAAAAACTCATTGAGCGGCGCAGACGCTGGAGGGAATTATCTGAAGAAGAGAAAGCTTTTGAAATGCAGAATCTTCATCTTCCCGCATTTTGGCAAATTGCCGAGTATCTGATCGATGAGGCCAGAAGAATGGCGGCTACTTGCGCTATGTCCTACAGGAATTTTTGCGTAGGATGCGCGCTTTATGCTTTCAATTCGCAGCCCTATTATATCGAAGATTTTTATAAGATATTCAGGGGATCGAATATGAAACCGGTGGCTGATGGGCCAAATTTGTGCGCTGAAACCGTTGCTGCTCAAGCTGCGCGTCATGCCGGGTATGAATTGATTGTCGGCGTTGTGATTGTCGGCCAGCCGCAAGAGGATCACAAGAGCGGTCTTCTGCACCCAACCCTGCTTCCCTGAGGCAATTGCCGAACATTTCTTTCGGCCATGCCCGAGGTCAGGCCAGATACAGAATTTCTGACGCTGCATCTCGATGGAGACATCCATCAAATTCACACTTTCGCAGAAATTTTAGCCAAGCACAATTCCTGCGAAAAATGAGCACCCCAAAGCGGAAAACCGCCGAGGGGTGTTTTTTAAATATTTTTTTAGCCATTTTTTCGAGGTAGTCAAATTTGTCCACGTGGATGCAATTGACCACTTTTTATTTTGGATAAAAAAAGCCACCGGCTAGCTGCAAGCCGGTGGGGAAATGATAGTGGCAGGGGCGCAGGCTAAGCGGCGCCGAGGGGTTGGAAGTGGATGCGGTCCACTTTGCCCTCGCGATGTTTCACAGTGATGGCTTCGACGGCCAGGCCAGTGTCGTTTTTGAGATTCTGTAGGATTGCGGCAATTTCCTGCTTGGCTTGTTCCGTCTTTTCTCCACTAATCAGATATCCTTTTTTTTGTGCGCTCATCCTCCCAAACCTCCTGTCTATAAAATAAAAAGCTAGGAGAATCCTAGCGAATGGAAGGGTTTTTGTCAATATTTGGCTGCGGGACAGGGATTCGAACCCCGATAAATCCCGATTTCATCGGGACTGTCCCAGAAGTCATTTCGCGCAAAGCTGGGGCGGTAGGATTCGAACCCACGAATGGGGGCTTCAAAGGCCCCTGCCTTACCACTTGGCGACGCCCCAGCTTTACGAAAAAACTAGTTTTTAATGATGTTCAATTTTATTAATGATTCTTTTAACTGTTGCTTTAACAACCTTCTTCCTTCCGTTGTTTTTAGAAATGTTTCTCTTCTTTCGGCGTCCTTCCTATCGAGATAGGCTTCATAGTGAATAAGCTTGACTGGTAAATAATTTCTCGTTGATTTAACTTTGCCTCGTCTATGTTCCTCGATGCGTCTTCTAAGGTCATCAGTTCGCCCTTTGTATAAATCCCTGTTTAAAAGAAACAGAATATATATAGTGCATATTAATTGTATTTTTGGATTCGCCCGGTCATCCGACCGGGCGTCAGGTCGAATGACCTGACGAACCCACGAATGTCCCGATAAAATCGGGATGCCTTATCCCGATGCAATCGGGATTACGCTCCAGTGTCTATTCCTTTACTATCTTGCCGCCGAATATGTCGACCGCTTCTTGGATCAAACTTTTCTTCTCCTTGAAATCCGGAAACTGCGAAGAAAAATCTTTTTCCGTGATGGCTTTTAGCCGCAAAACAACGCCGGTTATCTTATCAATCGCTTTTTCAATTGTCAACCGGTTCTGGGTTTCGGAGATTTTGTCATTGTAGAAAGAATATTTTGTCCGGAGAATCAGATATTTTCCGTCAATCAGCATCGGTTGGGACATTTTAAGCACTGAAGAGAGGGAATGATTGTAAATTTTCAGAGATTCGATGATATCCAGCCAACGGGAAAGAATGAGGCCGAAGTCTTCATCGGGATTATTGACGTTCTTATTTCTGAATTTCGCATCTGTCTCTTCCGGCTTGTCATTTTTTGAAGCAATTTCTTTTTTCTTGGCTGAAAGCTCAACTTGCAAAAGCGCGGCCAAAGCAGTTTCATTTTTGGAGCTAGCAGGTGTTGCAGCCGTATTTGCAGGCGCTGGACGTCTGCAAACCGTTTTCGCGAGGCTTACTTCCAAGAATAACTGGGGAATGGGACTGTTGCGGAATTTTTCAGTATTTTCCTGAAGCGTGTTTATCAGATCCAAAATTTCGGAAAGTTCAATATTATTGATCTGGTCATTTATCTGTTTGAGTCTCTCTTTTGTCAGTTCATAGGACAATTTTTTTCCAAGTTCCGGGTTTATTTTGAGAACAAGCATTTGGCGAAGATAGTTTAAGAGTGACTTTCCGAAATTTTTGAAATCGATTCCTGATTCCCGCAATTTACTGATTTTTGAAAAAGATTCAGGAATGTTTTTTTCAATGATCGCGCCGACAAAATCAGACAGTTCTTTCTCGGAAATTGTCCCGAGAAGAAACTCCACTTCTTTGGTGGTGATTTTTTTGTCTTCGAGAGCGATGATTTGTCCGAGAAGGCTTTCGGCGTTCCGCATTCCGCCTTCGGAGCTCGTGGCGATGATTTCGAGTGCTTCGCGGTCCACTTTGACTTTTTCGAGTTTTGCCAGATCCTCGAGCCGGCTGGTTATTTCTTCAACGGTGAGCCGGGTGAAATTAAACCGTTGGACGCGGGAAAGAATTGTTTCCGGAATTTTGTGGACTTCGGTCGTCGCCAAAATGAAAATAACGTGTGCCGGCGGTTCTTCCAAAGTTTTCAAAAGCGCATTGAATGCTCCACCGGAGAGCATGTGGACTTCATCAATGATGTATACTTTGTATTTCAGCGCGGATGGCGGGAGCTGAACCGTTTCTTTGAGTTCCCGAATATTATCCACTCCCGTGTGGGAAGCGGCGTCAATTTCGATGATGTCCAGCGCGCGTCCGTCAAGAATATTTTTGCATGGGATGCATTTGAGACAGGGTTCGCCACTTGGAAACTTAGTTTCCAAGTCAGCGGCGCAGTTGATGGTTTTTGCGAAAATTCGGGCAATCGAAGTCTTTCCGGTTCCCCGCGGGCCCGCAAAAAGATAAGCCTGCCCGATGCGGCCGGATTTTATGGAATTTTTCAAAGTTTGCACAACGTGCTTTTGCCCGATAACTTCAGAAAAAGTCGCCGGGCGGTATTTTCGGTAAAGGGTGGTGCTCATACTGATTCATTATATGAATTCAAAACTCAAAAGTCAAAAATCAAAATCACAATTCAAAATTCAAAAATATTGACACAATCTCTATTAGATGATAATTTGTTTTGAAGCAAAAATCGAGGAAGGAGGAAGGCTGTGAACTACGAAATTGTCTTTGAAGTGACAAAGAATGGCGACGGCAGGATTGACGGCGTGAAGTTAAGCGCCAAGCCGCACACAGAATCGATAGAATTTTGTGCGACTTTTCCCAAGGCGCTGTTTACGGACGGAACGGCTGATATCGTGTTTGAAAACGGCAAAATCGTGTTCAAGCACCCCAAATGTGGTTTTCTTGGCGAAGCTAGCTTTGAGCTTGATCCCCAAGAACTCGAGGAACTCAAGGAGGTCATAAATCCCAAGAATACTATCAGCCTCGAGCAATGGTCGGCATGGGGAGGCGGATTCCGGCTGTATGTCAAAGACTTACACCAATAGTGTTAGTCGGCTACAATTAGAACTTAATTTTAACCAGGGGCGATTCGCGAATTGCCCCTTTTTCTATACTTGCAAGAATATTTCACACCAGTAAACTAGATTACTGGTGTATTCTGCTTTGCACAACAAAAAAAGCGTTTGGCGCTTGATTCTTGTTAAATCAATTTTTTTACAAATTCCAATTATCTTTCAAGGTTCGACCTTTCCCTTTTTCGCTGTCGCTTTAAATTCCTCAAGGTCGAACCTTTTGGAATTTCTCAAAGCCAAGCTTTAAAGTCGAACTTTTAGCTATTTCTTGAACACCCAAAATTTGTAGCCGACAAAATTCCAGATAAGGGAAATTCCGGTAGCGGCGACTTTGGCGAGATTGGCCCAAAGAACGCTGCTGATGCCAAACATTGGCGGAACATATGTCGTTATCGAGAAAACAATCAAGCTGTTGATGGCTACGCCGACAATACTGACGCCGATAAATTGCGAGAATTTTTTCCCCTTGTCTTTATTTGATTTGTCCTGAAAGGTCCAATATTTGTTGAAAAAATAACTGTTTACTGTCGCTATGGAAAAAGAAACAGCATTTTGCACCAGCATATACGGGCCTTTTGATATGCCGGTCAAAAACATTTCCAAGTTCAGAATGAGAAAATCAACGCCGGTATTAACTACTCCGATCACGACAAATTTAGAAAATTGCTGAATAACAGGATACTTCTTGCATAGGTTCCAAAAAATTTTTTGGCACATAATTTTTGTTTTTGTTTAAATTATTAATCACAAATGCCGCCGTATTCGATTGCTTCACATCCTTTCATTCGGTCATTACAGCAAATCTTTATTTGGTCTTTTGTGCTTTGGACCAAAAAAGACCAATCTTTCTTTGGCAGATATTGATTCTCAACAAGAACAGCAGGGTCGAATAGATACTCAAAATTGCCTGGTTCAATCGACAAGTCCAGCCATTTTCCATATGTTGGAGACAGAGAGCAAATGTCAACATTTGAAGAAGGTGCGTTAACCTTACCATTAAATCCAAAGCAGCTATATATACTAGTGACTATTGAATTAAGCGATCCGAATATCTTTGCTTGTCGAGCATCTCTTCGATAACCATTAATCGAAACAAAAACAACAGCGGTCAAGACTGACACAATACCAATAGCCACCAACAGCTCAATGAGGGTGAAACCTTTTTTATTCTTCGCTTCCATGAGCTTATAATTAAACCACAGGCCTACTGGCTTCTTCTCTCAATTTTTCCAGTTCCGGCGTCCACTCATCTATGAAATCACCTTCCAATTTGCCATCCTGGCCGAGCTTGTCTTTGGTGCTTTTGATGATTTTATCCTCCTTTTCCTCTTCTGGATTTTCTTCTTTCCCAAAATCTTCCGCTGAGAAATCCGTCCCGCCAACTCCTTTTCTCACCAAATTTTCAATCGCTCCCCAAACAGAATCGCTGTCCCTTGGGACGACCACGGTGACTTCATCGGCCGGCTCGGCCTTGAAGTAGGTGACGGAAGCGAGAAGCACGCGATACGCCTTCCCTTCGGCGAGGACGACATAATTTCCCAAGTCATCCTGACTCACGATTCCGATAAGGCGCTTGCGCTCCACCGGGCCGATTTGTTTATAAACAAAAGAACCGTCCGGAGTGATTGTTAGTTTCAGCATATCTCCCTCGACTAATTTCGATTTCGAAGCGTAATTAGCCGGGACGGGATATTGCTTTCCGTCGGTTCCCATCATTACTTGGCCGTCAAAAACTCCTTCCACAATTTCTCCCTCTTCGTCGGAGGAAATTATCGGTGCGGATCTTTTCATAGGCTTTCCTTCAAGCTGGGAAAGCATCGCCCGCGCGGACACGATTGTGCGCTCGGCATTCGCAATCATTTCGCGAATAGCGGCGATTTTTTGGAGTTCCTGACCGTTGTCTTTTTCACTTTTTTTCTTTTTTGGCATTCTAAAATTTTGCGAAGAGCTGGCAAAGAAAAAACCCCCATCAGCCGCTCGCATTTTGTTTCTGTTTTTATATTACACTTGAATTATACAATCGCTTTCAAAACTGCGCAAGGGCGGATCAAAAGGCGCGAATCATGAATAGAAAAATTCTCCAAGATTTTTTATCATCAGAAAATAAAAGATAATAATAAACTTCCTATCGTTTTTCTATTTTGGTTCATTCTTTGTGCGAAATGGGGATAACTTGTGCGTAGATTCTCTTCCTCGTTGCTTATATAAGCGATTTATTATTTTGGAATGAAGTGTTGACTGATGTTTAGTAGTGGATTAAAATGTATTCATAGTGTTGCAAAGTGGATAGAAGTGGGGATAACTAGGCCACTTTGTGGATAAACAAACGGGGGAACACGGTTTGTATTTTTCTTTGTCGTCTTGAAAAAATGTTTATTGGTGAATATTCTCACAACATAGATCCGAAAAAGCGCGTAGCTATTCCGTCAAAATTCAGGGAGGTTTTTTCCGGACGGGCAGTTGTCACGCGCGGACTTGATAAATGCCTTTTCGTATATCCAATGAAAACTTGGGAGGATCTGTCTTCGAAACTTGGAAGTCTACCGATGGGGGAGTCGGGAACGCGAAGTTTCGTGAGGCTCATGCTGGCGGGCGCGGTGGATGTCGACATCGACAAGCTTGGCCGGGTTCTTATCCCCGACTATCTCAAGGAGTATGCCGGACTCAAAAAAGAAGTGGTGATTGCGGGGCTCTATAACCGCCTTGAAATCTGGGATGGAGAAAAATGGGGCAAGTATAAGAAGGAAGCTGAAAAAAACACAGATGAAATTGCGGAACAGCTTGGTAAACTCGGAATATATTAAAAATCAAAAGTCAAAATGACAATTCAAAATGAAAAAATATTTTGAATTTTACACTGTCATTTTTCATTTTGATTTTTGCATTTTGCATTAGATATGGTTCACAAAGCGGTTTTAGCAAAAGAGTTAATTGAAAATCTGAATTTGAAACCAGGAATGACGGTCGTTGATGGAACTCTTGGAGCCGGCGGTCATTCAATCGAAATGCTCAAAAAAATATTGCCGGGCGGAAAGCTCATTTCAATTGACTGGGACGAAGGGGCGATTCAAAATTTTCAACAAAGATTAAAAAAGGAAGGTTACGATATTCGGAATAGGGCCTTCCCCGCACCAGTAGCGAGTAATGCTAATGACGAGAATGCTTCTCCTCTGGCATTCATGCCTCTATTTTCAGGGGATAAAATCGTCGGGTATTGGTGCGGGGTAAGTGAAAATTACGCGAATTTGGATAAAATCTTTGAAGAGTTGGATCTGAACGCGGCAGATGCAATTTTGATTGACCTTGGATTCAGCTCTGACCAGATTGAAGATAAAAGGAGAGGGTTTAGTTTTCTCCTCGACGGTCCCCTCGACATGAGATATTCTCCTGAAACTCAGAAAGTAACGGCGGCGGATGTTGTCAACAAATATTCGGAAAAAGATCTGGCTGATATTTTTTGGAAATACGGAGAAGAGAAATACGCTCGAAGAATTGCCAGAGAAATAGCAAGGGTGAGAATATCCGCCGGCCGGCGGGAAAAAATAGGCGAAGTTGGAAAATTAGTTGAAATTATTTTCAGATCAGTTCCAAAAAATTATAAAATGGGGAAAATTCATCCAGCAACGAGGGTGTTTCAGGCCTTACGGATTGAAGTTAACCAGGAACTCGAAAATTTGAAGATATTTCTGGAAAAGGCGGTGAATGGATTGGCTAATGGAGGGAGGCTGGCAGTCATCAGTTTCCATTCACTAGAGGACCGTATTGTTAAAAATTTTTTCCGAAAAGAAGCGCGAGACTGCGTTTGTCCGCCGAAATTTCCCAAATGCGTTTGCAACCACAGAAGAATCCTGAAAATTATTACCAAAAAACCGATTCAGCCAAGCGAGAAAGAAATCCGTGAAAATTCGAGAGCCAGGAGCGCGAAAATGAGAGTAGTGGAGAAGATGTGAAAGAATTGAGAATTTGGAATTAAGAATTGCGAATGGGAATTTAGAACAAAGAATTCAGAGTTCGGGATTCCGCATTCCCATTCTAATTCGCAATTCACAATTCATAATTCAAAAATAAAAAAGAAAATCAGGGGGACGAAAGTCCAATGAGCCGTTATCTTACCATCACCAATTCCAGTTCCGTCCGGTTCGGTGAAAGGAAAAAATCACTGAATGCCGGGCCTCAAATGGGCCGGGTGACCTTGAGTTTTATTTTAGTCGCGCTTGTTTGCGCGGCGGGAGTCTTTTATATTTTCGAAGTGAATAATTTGGCGACAAAGGGCTATGAAATAAGAAATTTAGAGAATCAGCTCAATAAATCGCGGAAAGAAAATGAGGCGCTTCGCATTCAGGAAGCGGAACTCAAATCGATGTATAAAATTGAAGAAAAGACCAAAGATCTCAATATGGTCGCGCCGAAGGACGTGAGTTATCTCAATTTGCCGGGCGACGTGGCGATGAAATAGATACAAAAATTGATGACCAAAAAAAATTTTGCCGCACAAAAAACCGGTTCTCTAAAAACAAACTTCCGGATATATGTTCTGGTTGTTTTTATTTTTGCGACCGCCGGCATAGTTGTGTTCCGCCTATATACTCTTCAGGTTCTCGCCCATAGTTATTATCAAGAGCTGGCTTCCGACCAGCACAAAGTTTTTGACGATCTTGTCCCCAGGAGAGGGGAGATATTAGTGAAAGATACTGACGGATACTATCCCGTGGCGGTGAACAAGGAACTAAATCTCGTCTTTGCCGTGCCGCGGGAAGTGGAAAATCCGGAAGAGACCGCTCGGCAAATAGCGCCGATTCTGGAACTTGATGAGTGGGAAATAGAGGACAAGCTGGATCAGCCCGGTGTCTGGTATGCGGTTCTCAAGCATAAAGTGGACGAACGAAAAGCCGAAGAAATTAGGGAAAAGGGACTCAAGGGTATATATTTTTCCCCTGAAAACGAGCGATTTTATCCCGGCGGAACTTTTGCCTCCCAGATCGTGGGTTTTGTCGGGTCTGACGGCAACCAAACAAAAGGACGCTATGGTCTTGAAGCCTATTGGGAAAAAGAACTGACTGGACGTGAGGGGAGCCTTGAGCAGGAACGGGATACGGGAGGGCGCTGGATTTCGATTGGCGACAGAACCGTTGTGCCGGCCGAAAATGGCGCTGATATCTATCTGACCATTGATCATACGATTCAATACCGCGCCGAAATGGCGATCAAAAAATCGGTTGAAAAATTCAGCGCGGACGGCGGGACAATAGTTGTGCAGGAACCACGCACGGGAGCGGTTTTAGCCATGGCGTCCTGGCCGACTTTCAACGCCAATGATTTTTCCAAAGTGGAAGATATGTCAGTTTTTTCCAATCCGGCAGTGAGCGGAACGTACGAATGCGGGTCCGTTTTCAAGCCAATCACGATGGCTGCCGGGATTGACGCGAAAGTAGTGATGCCGGACACGACCTATACGGACACAGGCGCGGTCAGCGAAGCCGGCTACACCATCAAAAATTCTGACGGAAAAGCTAATGGCGTCCAAACCATGACTCAGGTTCTTGAAAAATCTTTGAATACCGGAGTCATTTTTGTTGAAAAACTTCTCGGAAACCTGCGCTTTTATGAATATGTCAAAAATTTCGGATTCGGAGAAAAAACTGGAATTGAAACAATAGGGGAAGTTCCGGGCAATATTTCGGGTGTGGCGGAACTTCGAAGCATAAATTCTTTTACGGCATCATTCGGACAGGGGATTTCGATGACGCCGCTTCAACTCGTGAATGCTTTTACTGTGATTGCCAACGGAGGCGAACTCTTGAAGCCATACTTGGTGGAAAAAATCGTGAAAGGCAATGAGGAAGAGATCAAAACCCAGCCCCGGGAAGAACGGCGAGTTATGTCAAGGGAAGCCAGTCTGGATTTGGCTCGAATGCTGGTTAGCGTTGTCCAAAACGGTCACGGAAAAAGGGCGGGAGTTCCCGGCTATCTCGTGGCCGGAAAAACCGGAACAGCCCAAATTCCCAAGAAAGAAGGCGGTGGATACGATGAAAATGCGCATGTCGGATCGTTCGCCGGGTTCGCGCCAGCATATGACCCGAAGTTCGTGATGCTTGTGAAGCTCGATAATCCCAAGAATGTCGAGTGGGCCGAATCAAGCGCCGCACCGACGTTTGGTGAAATGGCGAAATTCATGCTAGATTATTTTGGTGTCGAACCAACCGAAGAATATACTGAAAAAGACATAGACCTTTTCAACGCCACGCACGACATTTCGATATATCAGGCGCCAAAACCGGAAGAAACGGCTCCGGCGCAGCCAACATCGACGGTGGAAGAAAAGAAGGAGAAGAAGAAAAAAAATAAGAATTGAGAATTCAGAATTTAGAATTGCGAATGGGAATAAATAATAAAGAATTCAGGATTCTAAATTCAAACATTCCCATTCTAAATTCGCAATTCTCAATTCAAAATTCTGTTTATGAAATCCAGAAAAATCCAATTATTAGAAAAAATATTGCGATATTTCGCAACCAAAGCTCTGCGCCGTTTCAAGCCCCGCGTTGTCGGCGTGACGGGATCAGTGGGAAAAACTTCGACTAAAGAGGCGATTTTCGCTGTGCTGTCGGCAAAATACCGGGTGCGGAAAAATGAGAAAAATTATAATAATGAAATAGGCCTTCCCCTCACAGTTCTCGGGCTTGAAAGCGGAGAAGGAAACATTTGGAGATGGCTGGCTGTCCTTTTGAAAGCTGTTCTCATTGTCACGCTGGAAAGCAAAAAAAGATATCCGGAAATTTTGGTCCTTGAAATGGGCGCCGACCGGCCGGGCGATATCAAGTATCTCGTCAATTTTTTGAAACCGGAGGTGGGTGTGGTGACAGCAGTCGGCATCAGCCACCTTGAGTTTTTCAAAGACATAAAACAAATTGCCAAAGAAAAAAGCACGCTTGTGAGATATCTCGCGAAAAACGGACTGGCAGTTCTCAATTTTGATGACGAAGCAGCGCGAAAGATGGCGGAAGAAATAAAGGCGGAAAAGATATTTTACGGATTTTTGGAAAAGGCAAACGTGCGGGCGTCTGATATTTTTTTCGGATATGAAAAAACAGAGGATTTTTATGGCGGGGATCTTGAAAAAATAAGAGGAATCAGTTTCAAGTTGAATTTCAACGGGGTGTCCATTCCAGTGAGGCTCATGCAATCAGTTGGCCGGCCGCAGATTTATTCAGTGTTGGCCGCCGCTGCGGTAGGAACTCATTTTGGGATGAACCTCCTAGAAATTGCCGACGCCCTCAAGAATTTTCAATCTCCCGCGGGAAGACTCAATATCATTGACGGTATCAAAAATACGATCATTATCGAGGACAGCTACAACGCTGCTCCGCAGTCCACACTGGCAGCACTTGAAGTTCTAGGAAAGATAAAAGCGCGTCGTCGTCTCGCGGCCCTTGGCAATATGCTGGAACTCGGTGCCGAGACCGAATCGGGCCATCGGGAAGTCGGGAGAAAAGTGGCCGAAACGGCGGATATGCTTTTCGCGGTGGGAGAAAAGGCGAAATTCATCGCCGACGAGGCAGAGAAGGCTGGACTTGACAAAAAAAGAATATTCTGCTATAATGATTCGATTGAAGCTAAAATCCCTATTCAAAATATGCTTCAAGAAGGCGATATTATTTTGATAAAAGGTTCCCAGGGAGCCCGAATGGAGCTTATATCAGAGGAAATTATGCGTTTTCCCGAACAATCGGAAAAGCTGCTGCCTAGGCAGACGTCCGAATGGAAAAAATAGTTGTGGATAACTCCGGCTTGACCGATATTTTCAGTGGAGTAGAATAAAGAGGCGTTGAAATAAAAAGGGGAAAATAAAATTCGGCAAAATTGAATATCTAAGAGAGCTCACGGCTGTAGAAATAAATCCGCCTTCGCCAAAGTTGCGGCGGGATGAAATAGGGGACAACCGTCAGCTCTTTAACAAACGATCCACGCGATACGCTGGGTCGTTTTGTGTTTTTTGGAAGAAAACACAAAAAGTCTTGTGCCCGATTTAATAATTAAACGTAAATTTGATTCTTAAGTTGGGCGCAAGACTAACCATTTTTTCACTAAATATTTTCCGAGATTTTCGGAGGAACAATGAATTCATCTGAAGGAAGTTTAATGGCAGCGGCTGAGGCTTTCCAGGAAATTGTAAGGGAAAGCCGCTTTTCAAAAATGGGATTCATCACCATAAAAGAACCCGAGCGACATTTTTCAGAGCAATGCCCATCCTGTATCTTCTATGGAAATGGGCCCATGCCTTGCACCTCTAGACTTGGGTGCAACTACGCCTACAATCCTGTTGGCAAAGCCTAAGAGGCGAAGGAGGGAGCTAATAATTGCGAAACCAAAATTCGACCCGAGGGGGTCCGTGGCGTCTGCATCGCAGGCGCATCCAGCACGGGCCCTTTTCTTTTTTGAAAATTATGGACAATTTGAAAAATTTTTAGTAATGTATAAGTTATCGTGGCCTCTTCGTCTATCGGCTAGGACGCTAGGTTCTCATCCTAGTAAGAGGGGTTCGATTCCCCTAGAGGCTACAAAGGATTTTGAAATATTATGCTTGAGACAGCGAAAAATGAAGAACATATTCCAAAAATAAACGCGCCGACGGAAAGACTCAATCCGAATGTCTTGAAGGATTTCTTCGCAAGCGTTCCGGTTGGTGAAGACTTATTTCAGGGAAAGGAAAAAAGAGATGAAGCGTTGAGGGCGAGTTCATTTCTTGGCATTGTCAAAAGCCTTGACGCCATCCTTGAACATTTCGATGAGTTATCAAAAGAAGAACGGCAGTCAGTGCTGGATCGGACAGACAGCGTCCTTCTGGAAGCTCACCGATGGAGCCATATTTCGAGCAACAGGGATATTCAAAGAGAATTACAGGATAAGATCGCACAGGCAAGAATAAAAGAGCGAAACCGGCCAATATTGAGAATTGTGAGAAAAAAATATCACGCCTGATTTTTCAATAAAAAAACACCCGAGTTAGGCGAATTATAATTTTCGTGAATTGTCCTTATAAAAAAGGTGCCCCGGGCACTAGGTAATGATACGCGCGATGGCGTCCTAGTGCCGCGAGGCGGTGTTGCACGGTGGAGGTGGTTAGGAGAAGCGTTTCCTCTTCAGGAACTTCTCAGATTCGATGACCGGGGCCACGAACATTTCGTGGAGCGCAGGCCTCACGAAATCCATACTGCCAGTAGCGCGGACTTCGGCGATATGCCGTTTTCCTCCAATGCTATGGCTGACCATCAAAATCCGTTTGATATCCCCTCCTAGATCCACTGTGTGCTGCGACGTCGCCTGTTGCATGTTAACCTCCACTCGTTTTTTTATTGCTGTTATTATATATAAATTATCCAACTTTGTCAATCAAAATTTGCTATTTTTCCTTATATAAGCCAAAATAGAGTTATATGGACGCGAAAATAGAACTGCAAAATTACAAAAAAACGCTTGATCGTAGTCTGGCCCAATATTTTGCCAAAAAGCTCCGTGAGATGCGGGAGGTCGGGCCGTCGGCGAAGGACGCCGTGAAATGCATCCGCGATCTGATTCTCGCCGGCGGAAAACGGGTGCGGGCCGGTTTCATGTATTGGGGATATCGGGCGGCCGGTGGCAATGATTTTGAAAAAATCATCGAGGCTTCGATGAGTATAGAACTCACGCATATTTTTCTTCTCATTCACGACGACATCATTGACCGGGATGATTTTCGCCACGGTGTCCAGACGATCCACAAGAGGTATGAAGGTTTGGCAAAGAAATTTTATAAAAAAGCCGAACCGAAACACTTTGGCGATTCAATGGCGATTGTGGCGGGTGATATGGCGGCGGCATTCGGAAATGAAATAATATTCAATTCCCGTTTCTCTCCGGAGAGAAAGCAAAAAGCCCTTTTGAAACTTCAGGAAATTGTCGTAAATACCGTTTCCGGCGAGATTCTGGATGTGATGCTCGAAGCGAAAGGCCGGGCGACTGAAAAAGAAATTATCGAAGTGCATCGAAATAAAACGGCCAAATATACAGTCGAAGGCCCGCTTCATCTCGGGGCGCTTCTCGCCGGCGCAGACGAAAAGATACTCAAAGTTTTGAGCGAATATGCCGTTCCGGTCGGAATCGCTTTTCAAATTCAGGATGACATTTTGGGGGCGTTCGGGAACGAAAAAAAATTGGGAAAACCGGTTTGCTCCGATCTTCGGGAAGGGAAACAAACTCTCCTAATCGTAAAGGCCCTTGAAAATAGTGACGTGAAGCAGAAAAAATTGGTGAAAAAACTTCTGGGGAATAAAAATGTTTCTGAAAGCGATATAGAAAGTTTCAGGCGAGTGATACGTGAAACCGGCTCTTTTGAATATTCCCAAAATTTGGCGAGGAAATATGTCGAAGAAGGAAAAGCGGCCATTGAAAAGTCGGATTTCAACAGGGAGGTCAAAGCGTTTCTGATCGGGATCGCGGATTATATAGTGAAGAGAGAAGTTTAGAAAATATATAAAGCGAAAACGCAAAGTGTATAATTTTGTAGTCGCTTCGCGATGAAATTAAAAATGAAATACATTTGTGTATTTTTCAATCTTTTAATATAATAACGGCACAGAAAAATAACAGATAAAGATCGGGATTAGTATTCCCTGTTTATTTATATGTCTCAATTAGAAAACATTCCCAATCACGTCGCCATTATTCCCGACGGGAACCGGCGATGGGCGAAGAAAAAAGGCCTCAAGCCCTGGGAAGGGCACGACGCGGGAGCAAAGAACCTCGAAAAAGTGTTGCGGGCTAATCTTGACTTGGGCGTGAAACATATCACTTTTTGGGGATCTTCACTCGATAATCTCCGGAAAAGGCCGCTTCGCGAAAAAAAAGCGTTGCTGGATATTTATCGAAAATATTTTTTAAAACTGATAGACAATGAGGATATCCACAGTCATGAAGTGCGGGTGAATGTGATCGGAAAATGGGAAGACCAGTTTCCGGAAACGGTCAAAAAAATCATCAGAAAATGCATGACAAGAACCGAAAAATACCAGAAGTTTTTTTTGAATTTTCTTTTGGCTTATTCCGGCGATGATGAATTGGTCGAGGCGGCCAACAGCCTCATCGAGAAATGCAAAGGCAAGGTGAAGCGTATCACCTCAAAGATGATAAAAGAAAATCTTATGACGCGAGACCTTCCGCCGGTGGATCTTCTGATTCGCACCGGCGGCGAGCCGCATATTAGCGCCGGATTCATGATGTGGGATCTTCGGAACGCCCAGCTGTATTTTTCGGAAGTGCTTTGGCCGGATTTTGACGACAAAAAAGCGCACGAGGCGATTGAGGATTATTCGAGGAGAGCGAGACGGTTTGGGGGATAATCTTTACGAATTACGAATCTTTTACGAATATACGAATTTCGGAAAGGTTCTTGCGTTCGTATATTCGCAGTGCGAAGCATATTTGTTACTTGTAAAGAAAAAACCATGAAAAAATCAATTATTGCTTTATTTCTGCTAATTCCGTTTTTGGTCTCTGCTCAAGATGCCGGCAAGAAAAAGGCCTACTATTTCTACGGTGATACCTGCCCGCATTGCGTAAAAGTGGACGAATATTTCAGCGAGAACGGGATTTATGACAAATACGAAATCACTAAGCTTGAATTTTCAAATCCTTTCAACGCCCGGCTGCTGATGAAGTTCGGAGAAGCGTTTGACAGTGAATATAAAGGGAGCGTGCCGGCCATTGCTTTTGGCGACAAGTTTTTAGTCGGTGATCAGCCAATTATTGATAATTTTGAAAAGGAGATCTCCAATGTGGAAGCCAGGGAACTACCGGATCCGGAAAAAAACGGAAAGGCAGCGGGAAAAAATATGAATCAACAAAACCAGCCGGAACAGAATCCGACCGGAAATAAAAAAAATATCTTTCCCGTAGTATTGATTGCGCTTATCCTTGTCGGCGGAGCAGCGCTTCTTTATGTAAATCGTAAAAAAGCTTAAAATGTTCCAACTTCCGGTATTGGGACACTCCTAACATCGGATATTGGAGTCAAATTTATGGCGCATGAGTTCACAGACCAAAATTTTGAAGCAGAAGTTCTCAAAAGCGAAAAGCCTGTTCTCGTCGATTTTTGGGCGGCATGGTGCGGTCCCTGCCAGATGATGGGACCGATTATTGACGAACTGGCGCAGGAGCTGAAGGACAATTTTAAAATAGGGAAACTGAATGTGGATGAAAATCGCGAAACTGCCTCGAAATACGGAATAATGTCCATCCCAACAATGATCATCTTCAAAGACGGAAAGGAAATGAAGCAATTGGTGGGCGTGCAGAATAAGGAAGGATTGAAAGAGGAATTGGGGAAAGTATAGAAAGTATTTTATAACTAAAAATACGAAAAAGAATTGAGAACTGCGAATTTAGAATAGGAATCAAGAATATAGAATTCTGAATTCCGTATTCAATATTCCTATTCACAATTCACAATTCCGAATTCAAAATTATAGTCATGGATATCTTCGATCTAATTATCATCGGTGCCGGGCCAGCGGGCCTCACGGCTTCTATCTATTCTTCGCGCTATAAGGTGAAGCATCTTGTGATTGGAAGGGAACCCGGCGGGCAAGCCAACGAAGCCCACCAGATCGAAAATTGGCCGGGAACTGTTTCTATGCCCGGTTTTGAGCTTTTGCAAAAAATGCGCGAACACGCTGAAAAATTGGGTGGGGAGATCCTGATGGATTCGGTGTCCAGCGTCTCGAAAGAGGGGGATATATTCAAAATCACGACTCATTCCGGTGAGTATCAGGCAAAAAATATAATTTTGGCGTCAGGAATGGAATACCGGAAACTTCAAATTCCGGGTGAAGCTGAATTCAAAGGCAAGGGGGTTTCCTATTGCCCGACCTGCGATGCCGCTTTTTTCAAAGAAAAAGTTGTGGCGGTAGTCGGTGGAGGAAACAGCGCGGGGTCGGCCGCACTGCTTCTTTCTCGATATGCCAGCCAAGTGTATTTGATCTATCGGGGGGAAAAACTCAAGATAGATCCTGCCTATATGGAAAAAATTTCGGCCGAGAGAAAAATCGAAGTCATCTTCAGTACGAATATCAAAGAGATAAAAGGGGATAAGGCGGTTGAAAAAATTGTTTTGGACAAACAGCACGCTGGCAGCGGAGAATTGGCAGTTCAAGGAGTTTTCATTGAAATTGGCAGCGAGCCTGGGGTGGAAATAACAAATCAATTGGGAATCGAAACGGACGAGCAGGGATATGTCAAGGTGGACAGCGGCCAAACCACGAATATTTCCGGCGTTTGGGCGGCGGGAGACGTGACTAACGGATCGAATAAATTGCGGCAGATTATCACCGCGGCGGCGGAAGGAGCGGTTGCTGCTGGTTCTGTTTATAAGAAATTGCAAATATCGGCTTGATTTGGACTACTTCTTTATTCATTGACTTTAATTTTGAATTAAATAATTTCGAAATTAAAATTCAATCATCATAATTTGATTCAAAATTCAAAATTCAAAATTCAAAATTTTCAAGGCAGCAAGATAGAAATAAAAAGTCGCCGCAGACTTACAAAACGCAATTTACCGATTCTCTATACTCCCGGCGTTGCCGAACTTTCTCGGGAAATAGCGAAAAATAAAAAAAAAGTTTTTGAACTCACTTGGAAAAAAAATAGCGTTGCGATTGTTTCAGACGGCAGCGCCATTTTGGGTTTGGGGAATCTGGGACCGGAGGCGGCTCTTCCGGTAATGGAAGGAAAGTCCGTTTTGTTCAAAGAATTGGCGAATGTGGACGCAGTTCCGATTATTCTTGCGACGCAGGATACGGAAAAAATCATTGAAACCGTGAAAAATATCGCACCGGGTTTCGGCGGAATAAACCTCGAAGATATTTCTGCTCCGAGATGTTTTGAGATAGAAAAAAGATTAGTGAACGAGCTGGACATTCCCGTTTTTCACGATGATCAGCACGGGACGGCCATTGCGGTCCTGGCCGGACTCGTCAATGCGCTCAAAGTCGTGAAAAAGAACATCAGAAATGTCCGGATTGTGATTTCGGGAGCGGGGGCAGCAGGAACGGCTGTCACAAAACTATTGTCAAAATACGGAGCGCGAAAAATAGTTGTCTTTGACAGCAAGGGATCTCTTTGCTGCAATTGCTTGCGAAAGACAAATGGTCCAAAAAAAGAAATCGCTTGCGTAACCGGAAACGAAAAATTTTTCACAAGCGTCGGCGAAGCCCTCGAAGGGGCGGACGTGTTCATTGGCGTGTCAACGGGGAGGCTTCTGACAGCCGGCGATATCCGCCGAATGAATAAAGGAGCGATTGTCTTTGCCATGAGCAATCCGGTTCCAGAAATTTCTTATAAGGAAGGTAAAAAAGGCGGGGCAGCGGTCATGGCGACCGGAAGAAGCGATTTTCCCAATCAGATCAACAATGCCCTTGTTTTTCCAGGTCTTTTTCGAGGGGCGCTTGATGCGAGAACCAATATTATTTCCGAAAAGATCAAGATTGGAATCGCCCTTGCAATTGCCAGTTTGGTGAAAAATCCAAAAAGTGATAAAATAGTGCCAGACGTGCTGGATAGGAGGGTTGCTCGAGTTGTCGCAAAAGTTTTTAAGTAATTGGTAATTTGTAATTCGTAATTTGGACACTAAAATCCCAATTACCATTTACTAATTACAAATTACGTCAAAATGAAAATATACAAAAAAACAATCGAAAAAGAATCCCGAAGCCAGATTGAATTCATCGACATCACCACGGCAGTTGACGAGGCCGTCAAAGGATCGAAAATTGAAAATGGGCAGGTACTGGTCTTTTCCGGGCACACGACAGCCGGAATTGCCATCAATGAAAACGAGTCCCTGCTTCTTCAGGACCTCCAGAGAATGCTTTATAGGCTGGTTCCTATTGATGAAAGATATTCCCATGATCTCTTTGAACTCAAAAGAATGAACCGGTCTGATGGACGTTCAAACGGGCATAGCCATTGTAAAAATATGCTGATAGGCAATAGCGAAACAGTCCCGATCGAAAAAGGGAAGATGCTGCTTGGCAGTCTTCAAAGCATTTTTTTTGTTGAAATGGACGGGGCAAGAAAAAGATCCATAATTGTGCAGATAATGGGGGAATGACAAGTTATAAGTTAAATTAGTTCAGCTTCATGGATTCGCTAATTCGCGATTTAGTATACCAGGGCTATCTGAAGACCGATCGGATTATTGACGCTTTCTCAAAAATTCGGCGGGTAGATTTTGTTCCGGAAGAGCTAGAGAGCGCGTCTCAAGCCAATATTCCGCTTCCAATCGGGCAGGGGCAGACTATTTCCCAGCCACTCACAGTGGCTTTTATGATGGAAAAACTTGGTCCGCTTCCGGGAGACAAGGTTCTTGATGTTGGATCGGGTTCCGGCTGGACGACGGCACTTCTTGCGCATATTGTCGGAAAAAAAGGAAAAGTGATCGGAATGGAACGAATCAAGGATCTCTGCCATTTTGGAATGAATAATGTGAGCAAATATAACCTTATCGAAGGGGGGCGGGTAAAAATAATCTGCACTGACGGAACAAAGGGATATGTCAACGAAGCGCCCTACCAGCGCATTCTTGTTTCTGCTTCAGCCAAAGAAATACCCAGGGAGATGAAAAAACAGCTGGCCGTTGGTGGAAGGCTCGTGATCCCGGTGAAAAACAGCATTTGGACGGTAGAAAAAATTTCCGAAAAAGATTTCCGCGAGGAAGAATATCCCGGATTTGCTTTTGTGCCTCTGATTGGGGAAGAAAAATAAACTGCGGAAATCCTATTTTTTTATCCCCTCTGCTATAATAAAACGGGAATAATTCCCCGATATCGACAAAAAAATAGCGAAAGGGATAAACAGTCCGTTTTCAATATCAGCCGGCCCTTCGATTAGTGCAAACTTCGCCGGATTTGTCATCGGCGGTTTGGGCGCAGAAATGGACTTTATTGCGCTTTTTTTGTGTCTAAATTTTCCTCCCCTTTTGACGGCGGGGGCTTTTTATAGTAAATTCAAAGTGCAAAAATCTCCGCCAAAGGCGGACCAGTCTCTGGCTGAAAAAACCAAAATAAAAGTGAAGAATGCTTTGAATGATAAAGTATTTCGGGGCGTAATAAAGGTTGACAAAGCAAATAGAAGATATATAATAAATTAGCACTCATATCATTCGAGTGCTAATAAATAAACTATATAAATATGGATTTAAATAAACTAACTATCAAATCTCAAGAAGCCCTTCAGGGCGCCCAGCAGATGTCTCAAAGCCGGCAGCAGAACGTGGTGGATGTTTTGCACCTTCTCTATGTCCTTCTCGGCCAGCAAGAAAGCATTGTTCCGACAATAATAGACAAACTGGAAATCGAGCGCGAAAAATTGAAGAAAAAAATTTTCAGTGAGATTGAAAAAATTCCAAAAGTGGCCGGTGCGCCCCAATTTTATCTTTCATCAGAAATGGCGAGCGTTCTTCAAGAAGCTTTCAATCAGGCCCAGGCGATGGGGGATGAGTTTGTCAGCACTGAGCATATCTTTTTGTCACTTTTCAAAGTGGCGAGCAATGCCAAAAAAATCCTGGAAGAGCAGGGAATTTCAAGGGAAAAAGTTTCCAAGATCATGAAAGAAGTCCGGGGAAGCGAAAAAATTGACAGCCCAATGCCGGAAGGGAAATATCAGGTGCTTGAAAAATACACGATTAATCTCACCCAAGAGGCGTCTCAGAAAAAGTTGGATCCGGTGATTGGCCGCGAAGAAGAAATCCGGCGCATCATGCAGGTGCTGACACGCAGGACGAAAAACAATCCGGTTCTGATCGGCGAAGCGGGAACCGGGAAAACAGCCATAGCCGAAGGCTTGGCTCAAAGGATTGTGAACGGTGACGTTCCGGAAAATCTCAAAGGAAAAGAAATTTTGATGCTGGATCTGGGTCTTATTTTGGCTGGATCAAAATTCAGGGGGGAATTCGAAGAAAGATTCAAAGCGATTATAAAAGAAATTGAAAAATCGGCCGGCCGGTATATTTTATTCATTGACGAACTCCATACCCTGGTTGGCGCCGGGGCGATGGAAGGGGCGATGGACGCTTCGAATATGCTCAAACCCGCTCTCGCCCGGGGAAAAATAAAGGCAATTGGAGCGACTACTCTCAAGGAATATCAGAGATATATTGAGCGGGACGCGGCTCTCGAGAGGCGTTTTCAGCCTGTCTTTGTCAGTGAACCGTCGGTTGAAGATACAATTGCCATTTTACGAGGGCTCAAAGAAAAATATGAAGTTCATCACGGAGTCCGGATAACGGATGGAGCCATTGTTTCGGCCGCCCGACTTTCAAGCCGCTATATCACTGACCGCAATCTTCCTGACAAAGCGGTTGACCTCATCGACGAGGCCGCTTCGGCGCTCCGGATGGAAATTGACAGCCTGCCGGCTGAAATTGACGATCTTGAGCACCAGAAAAGAAAACTGGAAATTGAAAAAGAAGCCATCAAGAAAGAAAAAGACAGAAATTCAAGAAACCGGCTCAAGGAAATTGAAAAAAAACTGGCCGACATCAAGGAGAAAGTTGACAGCTGGAAATTGCAGTGGAAGAGCGAGAAAAATCTCATCGCGAACATCAGGGCGCATAAAGGAGAAATCGACCGCCTGAAAAGCGATTCGGACATAATGGAACAGAAAGGGGAGCTCGCTGGAGTGGCGGAAATCCGCTACGGAAGGATTCCGGAACTGGAGAAAAAAATAAAAGCCGAGCAAAAAAAATTGGTGGTTCTTCAAAAGAAAAATCCGATCCTCAAAGAAGAGGTGGCAGAGGAAGATATCGCCAAAGTTGTTTCCCGCTGGACTGGAATCCCCGTCGCCAAAATGATGGAGGGAGAAATGGAAAAGCTGGTGAAAATAGAAGAGGTCCTCAAAAAGCGGGTGGTTGGCCAGGAGGAAGCCATTCAGGCTGTGGCTCATGCTCTTCGCCGATCGCGTGCCGGGATTTCCGAAGAGAACCGGCCAATCGGATCCTTCATGTTTCTTGGCCCGACTGGCGTCGGGAAGACGGAGCTTGCCAAGGCCCTTGCCGAATTTTTATTCAATGATGAAAACGCCATGATCAGGGTGGATATGAGTGAATACATGGAACAGCACTCGGTTGCTAAAATTGTCGGCTCACCCCCGGGATACATAGGATATGAAGAAGGGGGACAACTGACTGAAAAGGTGCGGCGCCGGCCATACAGCCTCATTCTCTTTGACGAAATTGAAAAAGCCCATCATGATGTGTTTAACGTCCTTTTGCAAATTCTTGACGAAGGGCGCCTCACCGATGCTAAGGGACGGGTGGTAAATTTCAAGAACGCGGTCGTCGTGATGACTTCGAATGTAGGATCGGAGATAATCTACAAGATGCAGGATTTCGGCTTTCGAGACGGAAAAAGTGAACAGTCGGTTCTTCGCGAGGAGGAGATGAAAGAGAAGGTCATGCATTCTTTGCGGGAAAAATTCAAACCGGAATTTTTGAACCGGCTTGATGAAATCATTATTTTCCATCCTCTTGGAATCGAGCAGGTAAAAAGAATAATCGAGCTTCAAATGGAAATGGTGCGAAAGCGCCTTTTGCAAAAAAATATTAAACTGGAAGTGAATCAGGATGCAGAAGAACTTCTGGCGAAATCCGGCTTCGATCCAGTTTTTGGAGCGCGGCCTCTGAAGCGCGCCATCCAAAACATGGTTCTGGACGAATTAGCCCTTCGGATAATCGAAAGAAAAATAAAAGAAGGAGGTCGGGTAAAAGTGGGAGCGAAAGGCGGAAAAATCGTGTTAGCATGAAATAAATAAATATGATTTGGGAATTTAGCATTTTTTTTCTCACTCTGATGTATTTCGGGGCACTCTGGATCGCTTTCAGCCGTCCGGCAACTTTTCTTTGGGAAGGCATCATTTTTCTCCTCGTTCTTTTGATTGCTACAAAATGGATTTCCCGCAAATATCTCCACTTTATTGTCCCCGCTTTTCTTTTTGTGGGATCGGTTCTTCTTTTGCCTCTCATTGATTCTCCGGCGGAAGCGAAATCTTTTCTGGCTCTTTCGACGGGTGTTTTCTATTTGGCGGTTCTCGGCTCTTTTCGGCTGGGAAGATACGGAAAGGATCTCACTGCCAAGGCAATGCTGAACCTGGCGTCTATTTCCGCCCTTTTTTGCTGGTTTACGGCTATCTATGGATGGTATCTGAACATTGCAGTACCCTCGTGGATAATCATGATCATCTTTGCTTTGGTCACATTTCCCGTTTCATACGCTTTGTTGGTTTTCAATGAGCTTAAAATAAATCGCAGTCAGAGGGTTCTTTATGCTGTTTTCCTTTCCTATCTGATGGCGGTATCTACCTGGATTCAAAACGCATGGCCTTTTGGATACTTGACAACCGGGGCGGTTGCCCTTATAATTTTTTATTCGGGATGGGAGATTATCCGAAATTATTTCTTGGATAAAATGACGATAAAGCGGCTGACATTCAGCATACTATTTCTTGTCGGAGGCGCTTCGCTTATACTTCTCAGCGCGAAATGGTATCCAGCTATTTAGCCTAATGGAAAGCAAAGGAGAAAAAAATAGAATAAAGAAAAATTGGGTCCGTAAGATTGTCAGGATCGTTTTTTTTGTGATGACCATATTCATTCTTTCCGGAGCCAGCTTGATTATAATTGACCGCTATTTATTTCCATATCTTGCGACTGTAAAATGGATTGGGAAATATGATTTTTTTAAAAAAGCCACCGAGAACGTGGTGATAGTGAACAAAACCGAGCAAGTGACTGTTTCCGAAGATCAGACGATTTCGCGCTATTCAAATGAGTCGGCCTCGAGCGTTGTGGAAATTTTGTCCCTCAGAGGGGAAAGCAAAAATCCCGGAAAAACAAAAGACACGAGTCTGGCAAAATACGGAAGCGGATTAGTCATCACAGCTGACGGACTGATTTTGACATATAAAGATGCAGTTTTTGAGAATCAGGCAAAATATCGCGTCTTTGTGCAAACGAACAAATCCTTTGACGCCCGTCTGGTGGCAGTAGACAATTTCACAAACCTTGCGCTTCTCAAAATTGATGGCGTGGAGAATTTACCTGTTGCCTCGTTTATCGCCTCCGAAGATATAAAAACCGGAATGAAGGCTGTCGCGATTGGAAGAAGCGGGAATAATTTTCAACTTATCTATAAATCAGGGCTGGTGAGCCAGTATGACTCTGATTTTTCGCTGGCGGGCGCATTGCCGCTTTCGGAAAAACTTCAGGGAGTTTATGTGGCTGATTTTGAAATGAACGAGGAGGGGGACGAGAGAGTAGTGGGCGGAGCTGTGGCAAATTATGGCGGAAACGTGATCGGGATTATGGGTGTGCGAAATGTATCTGACAGGAAGCAATATTTTATCATTCCATCGGACTGCATTTTGGAGCTAGTAAACCAATATATTTCAATCGGTTCAGTAAAACGGGGATCACTGGGGGCTTATTATTTGCCTCTTTCCAGCGAATCAGCGGCGCTGTTTGGCAATTTGGATCGTGGAGCGTTTGTATACTCGCCGAGCGGACAGCAGGGACTTGCTGTTATCGCGGGAAGCTCCGCGGAAAAAGCGGGGCTCAAGATTTTTGACGTTATCGTTTCCGTGAACGGGGAAGAAGTGAATTCTGAAAATAATTTGGCGCGCCTTGTTTCGAAATATAAGCCGGGAGAGGAGATCAAATTGAAAATAATAAGAGATAGCAAGGAAGTGATTATTCCAGTTGTTCTTGAATAGCAAGATAAAATTTAAAATTCAAAAATCAAAATGAAAAATGACAATGTAAAATTCAAAAATATTTTTTTATTCTGAACTGTTATTTTGATTTTTGTTAGGCTTTCGCTTATAGAGAAAGGGGTGGCGTGGCCTATTTGCATTTTGCATTGTTTCTTGACAGCTAGCCGAAAGTTTAATAGTCTATACAAGTAATTTTCTAACGATTGATTATGTTAGCGGTAATAAAAACTGGCGGGAAGCAATATCTTGTCCAAAAAGGGGACAAGATAAAAATTGAAAAAATCGAGGGAAATGTCGGAAGCGCGGCGAAATTTTCCGAAGTCTTGTTTTCGGGAGATGAAAAATCAGTCAAAGTTGGAAATCCCTTGGTAAAAGGGGCAATAGTTGAAGGGAAAATTCTGAAGCAGGCGAAAGCGAAAAAAGTCCGGGGCATCAAATATAAGGCAAAAAAACGGTATAAGGTGAAATTTGGGCACCGGCAGATGTTCACGGAAGTGGAAATTACAAAGATATAATATTCCTCGTTATAAAAAAAGCCCCGGAGTTATGCCGGTGCTTTTTTATTGGGGTTATTTCAGAATTTTCATAATTCCCACCGCGATCAATCCTCCGGCGAGGGCCGTGAAAAGCTGCGGCCAGTGCATCATTACGAGAAGAGGTGAAGATACTTTCAGAAAATAGGAAGTGATGGCGAAAAGAAAAGCGAATTTCAGCAAAGAAGCAAAACTTACAGCAAACATTAGACTTGGAAACTTAGTTTCCAAGTCTGTTTTTCGGGCGGAATAGAATATGGCAATCATTATTATATTGGATAAAATAATATAGGGAATCAGAACTGCCATCGGCGCGGGAAGCAGGCCGCGGAGAAGGGCAATTGACGATGGCAAAGCGGCGACCAAAGCGGCGTTCACGAATCCAACGCGCCAAACGGCGAGAAACAAAATAGCGTTGATGATTGTCCCTGTGACCCATTGATTTTGGGGAGTGTGGGCGAGAAGAGCGGGAAAAATTACGGCGGCAATTATGAAAGCGATGGTCCAGGCGATATCTTTGGTTTGATAAGTCGCAAGAGGGAAAGTTGTGGCAATTGTCTTCGTGTTGTTGTTTTCGATCATATTTTAAATTAGAATTTAGAACTGTGAATTGAGAATTATGAATGGGAATATTGAATTTTGAATTCCTTGTTCTAGATTCCCGTTCCCAATTCAAAATTCCAAATTCACAATTCCTCAAGTTTATTTTACAAAACTTCTCCCTTTTCCGCAATTATGTTAAAATACATGTATGTCTCTTCAAAAAATCCTTCTTAATTTTGAGCCAAGGCCGGAAAATTTGCTTGCCGTACTCAAAAAAACACAAAAAGAAAACAAATATATCGGAAAAAAAGAATGTGAAGTAATTGCCGATTATTTTTCTTTGCCATTGGCGCGAGTATACAGCTTCGCTAGTTTTTTTGACGGAATCCGGACCAAAAAGGACGATAAGAAAATTATCAAGATTTGCTCAGGCGGACCGTGTCTTTCAGAAAATTCAAAAAAAGTTGCCCGGCAAATTGAAATGTTTCTTGGCGTTGAAGTCGGAAATGATATTCATTCCAAATACAGATTAGAATACATGAGCTGTCTTGGACTTTGCGACAGGGGACCGATCGTTGAAATAGAGGGGAATATTTTTGAGCGAGTAAAACCAGAAACAGTAGATGATATTTTAAAGAATTATTTGTAGAAGAAAGTGGTAATTAGTAATTCGTAATTGGGATTTTTTTTATTTTATCCAATTACCAATTGCAAATTATGAATTACAAGAATGGATATTCTTACCAAAAATTGGGATAAAATAGATCCATTGAGGATAGACAGCTACACCCGGACCGGAGGATATGGGGCGCTCCGAAAAGCCATTCGCGAAATGGATCCGGAAAAAGTCGTGGCGGAAATAAAAATGTCCGGGCTTCGCGGAAGAGGCGGAGCCGGTTTTCCGACTGGAGAAAAATGGGGAATGGCGGCAAAAACTCCAGCTAAAGAAAAATATTTCATCTGCAACCTTGATGAATCCGAACCGGGAGTGCATAAGGACAGGGCGATCGCTGAAAAAAATCCGCATCAAATAATCGAAGGGATCCTCATTGGCGCGGCTGCTGTCGGCGCGAAAAAGGCGTTTATTTATATAAACGGGAACTACCAAAAACAAAAAGAAATTCTGGAAATCGCCCTTGAGCAGGCCCGGGAAAAAGAATTGGTGGGAAAAAGCGTGATGGGAAGCGCGTTTAAGGTTGAAATTGTTATTTTTGAGGGTGCCGGCGCCTATATTTGCGGAGAGGAAACGGCGCTTTTGAGCAGTATCGAAGGAAAACGGGGCGAGCCGAGGCTAAAACCCCCTTATCCGCCGGTGGCCGGACTTTTTGGAAAGCCGACGATTGTAAATAATGCGGAAACTTTGGCCAACATTCCCTTTATCATCAAACAGGGGGCAAAAACTTTTTCCCAGATTGGATCGAGTGCTTCCCCGGGAACAAAACTTTTTGTTCTTGAAGGAGCGGTGAGAAATCGGGGAATTCACGAAGCCCCGCTTGGAATAACGGCCCAAGAACTGATTTATAATTCTCTTTATGGCGGGGGAATGGCAAGCGGAAAAGAATTTTGGTTTGCCCAAATTGGAGGAGCATCAGGCCGGCTGGCACCGGCAGGGAAGCTCGACCAGTCTCTTTCTTACGGACCGGGCGAATTTCCACTCGGTTGCGGGTCAATTCTGGTCGTCGACAAAAGTGCCGATATCAAGGATTTGCTTTTTTCCTGGGCGGATTTTTTTCACCGGGAATCCTGCGGAAAGTGCTTGCCGTGTCGCGAGGGGACCTATCGGCTTTGGGAAATCGCCAAACGGATCAAAAATAATGATGTTTCGAAACGAGATAAGGAAAATATTGAAGAAATTTTGTGGACGCTCTCGAACACGACATTTTGTCCACTGGGAAATTTTGCGGCGGTGGCATGGAAGGATGCGATGAGAATGTTTTCTGACAAAATATTCAATTAGCTTTTTCGAATTACGAATCAATACGAATTGACGAATGAAAAAATATTAGTAATTAGTGAAGAATTTCATGCGGATAAAAATAAATAACAAATCATACGACGCCAATCCGGGTGATACCATCCTTTCCGTTTGCAAGCGAAACGGAATCCGTCTTCCGACTCTCTGCGCGCATCCGGATTTGCTGCCGAGTGAGGGAGTTTGCCGAATGTGTCTTGTCGAAACAAATCAATCCAATGGATTGGTGTCTTCGTGCACTCAAAAAATTAGCGATGGGTTGGAGGTGAAAACGGAAACGGAAAATGTGAACCGGGCGAGGAAAATAAATTTGGAGCTCCTTTGGGCAGACCACGCCGGAAAATGCGCGTCATGCAAAAGAAATGGGCGTTGTGAATTGCAGGATTTAGCAAAGAAATATGATATTGATGAATTCAAGTTTGTTCCAAGAAAAAATGAATTGAAAAGCGGGGATGAGCTGGATTTATTGAAAAATAATTGGAAACATACCGTGTTTGAAGAAAAAAATAGCTGTATTTCGCGCGACTCGCAATATTGCATCGAATGCCGCCGCTGCATCCGGATTTGCCGCGATATGCAAACAGTTGAAGCCTACGGGATGAATTATCGAAGTTCTGAAACAAATGTTGGCACGCCCTTTGAAATTCCCCTTGACTGCATTTTTTGCGGGCAATGCAGCGCGGTTTGCCCCACGGCGGCGATCACGGAGAAGGATGATGTCACCGATTTTGAAAAAGCGCTCGCCGATCCAAAAAAAATGGTCATTGTTCAAACAGCTCCTTCGGTGAGGTTCACCTTGGGTGAAGAATTTGGCGAGGCTCCCGGAACTTTTTGGGAAGGAAAATTGGTGGCGGCTCTCAAAAAACTGGGCTGCGACAAGGTTTTTGACACTGTTCTTGGAGCCGATCTCACGATTCTCGAGGAAGCTCATGAACTTATTCAGCGCGTTAAAAATAAAGGCCCTTTCCCGATGTTCACCAGCTGCTGCCCGTCGTGGATTTTGTATGCTGAAAAATACTGGCCGGAATTTATTCCCAATCTCTCGAGCTGCAAATCTCCCCAGCAAATGCTGGCGCCGCTCGTAAAGACATATTATGCCGAACGGGAGAAAATAAATCCGGACCAAATTGTCTCGGTTTCGATAATGCCTTGCACCTCAAAAAAATACGAAGCGCAAAGAAAAGAAATAAACGGCAGCGAATATCAAGATGTGGACATTGTTCTCACAGTCCGGGAACTGGCGCGGCTCCTTCGCAAAAAGAAAATTGACCCGCGCGCTTTGAAAGAAAAAAAATTTGATCCGGCATTGGGAATTTCTACGGGAGCAGGGATATTATTTGCCCAGAGCGGGGGAGTGATGGAAGCGGCTCTTCGGACGGCGGTGGAAAAAATCACTGGAGAGCGGCTCGGAAAAGTGGAATTTGAAATGGTGCGGGGAGAATCGGGAGCGCGCTGCGCGGAAATTGAAGTCGGCGGCCTCAAATTGCGGGTGGCAGTGGTCCACGAAATACGAAACGCAAAAAATCTACTCGAAGAAATAAAAAATGGAAAAAGTGACTATCATTTTGTCGAGGTGATGGCCTGTCCGAATGGCTGCATCGGCGGGGGCGGACAGCCCGTGCCAACCGGCCCGGCAGTCCGCAAAGCTCGCATCGCGGGAGTTATGGCGCGTGATAAAAAAATGCCGCTCCGAAAATCCCACGAAAACCCGGTTCTCAAGAAAATATATCGGGAATTTCTCGGCCACCCCGGATCCGAAAAAGCGGAAGAATTGCTACACACAAAGTATATCAACCGCAGTAAAAAATAATATATATTCTAATTACTATGATACAATTTATTTTACATTTTATTCTAAAGCATAAAATATAAAATAATTGCTGGATTAAAAATGGAAATAAAAAAGAGCAGCCTGCCGCGCGGGGCAAGCTGCTTAAAGTTCATCCAAAATTCCCTTGATTTGCTGAATCCGGAACTTTTTTAGTTTCTCGAGAATTGCGGTGCTGATATCCGGTTTCCGGATATAATGAACATAAAAGGGTTTTTCCGTTCCTGCCAGCAGATCCAGTTCCCTGGCTTTTTTGGGATTGGCCTCCCGGAAAGAAACGATTTCTCCTAATGCCGCGAAAGTGAGCGACTCATCAACGGCAGAATTTATAGTGCACCGTTCGGTTGCGGAGATCGCCCCTTCTCTCAAAAGATGCAACTCGCGAGCTAAAGCTTCCTCGTAGCTCGAAAAGGTTTCCGTCAGCGGGATTCCCAAAGCAGCTTGATCGATCCGGAGATGGTTCCTCACAATCTTGTCCAGATGGGAATCGGTTATGCGTCGCAACTCCTGGGCCGATATTTTTCCCTGAGAATATAAAAATCCGCCTGCCGTGCCAATCCAAATAGCTTTTCTGGATCTCGAACTCTGATTGTAGTAGTAATGGACGAACATTAGCGTGCGCAACTCCAGAAAATCAGCCAGCCTTGCTGGATCGGTGAACACTGTTTTGAAACTTTTCCCGGCAGGCATCAACCTGACGCAGTCCCATACGGTTAGAGTAGTGGGATGGTCAAAAAAGAAATAGAAAATCGGGGATTCATCCCTAGATGGCCCAGATTTTTTTATGCAATTCTGCAAGTCTCCGGCAATATAATCGAACCGGTCAGTCTGGCTCAGAAGGTTGCCCAGCCCAAATTCATCCTCACCTCGAATGATATCAAGGACGAGTTGGGCAGACGTGTCAGTTTCCTGGAAGTATCGCCTCCATCGATTTCTTAATAAGATCTCTCCAGCATTTCTTTCCTCACATAAATGCGCGGGATCGGCGGGCTTTATGCCGTCACCACCGGCGGCGGTAGCTATGTCGTGCAAGTTTCCGGCAATATGCACAGTATGCCTTAGCCAGGGAGGAAGGATTCTGCAGTTGTTGAAAGCCACAACGCGGGTAATGGCTCCGGTGCCCAGAGAATGACCGTATCTTTTTCTGAGCGATGCGCCCGACAGATTGGGATAGATCAGGTTAGGGAGCTGGTTTATGAATTGCAGCCGTCTGGTGTCCTTTTTCTTAAGAAACTCGGTTGTCGCGGTCACAAATGCGGGCAAGTACATAAACCTTATTCCGGTGTACGGAACATCAACTGTGAGGTTTGGGCAAGCTTCTTCCAAATTGAACTGGAATTGGGTTCGAAGATGGCCCTTTATCAATCTTGGTAGACGCGAAAACCAAGTTGGCTCCTGAGAATCCTTATCGAAATTTTCTGCCCGGAACTGAATGTACTCTTGCCACAACTCATTCAACAGCACGACAAGAAACTGTTCCGCGCCATCAAATTTGCCCTGTTTGTATTTTTCGTTGGCGGTTTGATAATTTTTCAGCGACGGAATTTCGTCAGCCAAAGAAATAATGAGATCACCGACATCGAACAGGTTCAGCAGTTGCTTTGCTTCTTCAGGGCCGATCAGTCCAGGGACAAGGACGATGTCTCCGATAGGGAGACATCGTGTCATGTGGTTCATTAGATAATGCGCAGTTAGCGGCATGATTTGCCTCCTTTTCGGAAAATTTGACTTCTCTGCTGTTAAAGAGCAGCGATTTAGATTATCGCACTTTTTTGTTTTTGTCCAGAAATGGAAAAGCAGCTCCGTATCGGCAGCTGCTCTAGACAATTTGGCCCCGTTGGGCAAATTGCATTCGCTTGTATTCCCTCATCTTGAGATAAGAATCCAGCGGGACCTTGAGATTTTGAAGATACATCAGATAAATCGGCCGGGATATATGGCAGATTTTGTGGATTATCTCCGCTTTTTGGGGATATGCTTCGGCGAAAGGCAGAATATCGCCCGATGACGCTTGCACAAGAAAATGCGTCGCCGGATTGATTTTTCCCCGGACATCTTCGATGGCGGAAAGCACAATTCCGCGGTCAAAAAGATCCTTTTCCCGGCGGAAAGCGTCTTCCGGCGTGGTGAAAGTTTCCACGCGAGGGTTGCCCATTGCGAATCCGGCATGTTCCATTATGTGCCAATGCCCGACAAAATCATTGATCAATTCATCGAAATATCCGCGGTTTTTTTCTTGAAAATCATATCGATTGATTTTGCCGGAGGCATAAAGGTATCCCAGGACAGACTTTGCAAGAATGGTCTTGTCCGAGCGAGAATGTTCGCTGTAGTAATTGTGCCGGAAATTAAGCGCTCTTACTGTGATCAGCGCATCGAGACGAATCGGATCCGCGAAATAAACCTTTCCGTCGTCAATCACGATACTGTCCCAGACCGTGCAAAGTTCGGGACAGGCTTCAACGATGCTGAAAATTCTTTTCAGCCACGCGGGCTTAGGTCCAGCTTTTCCCCAATGGAGGCGGAAAAAATAGGTTAGATCGAGCGCGGTATAGGAAATTTTGTCAATTTTATCTCCGGCATCTCCGGCAACTCCCTCGCCGCAAGTAGCTCCAAAGATAGACTTGTTCGAAATACCCCTTTTCCGGCGCATGATTTCCCATTTTTCGATTTCGGAGAGGCGCTTTATATTTTGCACCTCGCAGAAAGCCGCCATATCCATTTCCATAATCTCATCGCCCATTGGCGGAATGAAGCGGTCGTGGACTGGCGCGAATGCCCTGAAGTTTTTCCGAAAGTGGCGCGAAAGCCGGTGTCTGTTGTTATATGCGACCAATGTGGCAAGGGGATACATATCCAAACAGTGCATTTCTCTCGTCTGAACTGAGCGTCTCTCGCTTAATCCGATGCCAAGTTCACTGCAGACTGGGTCAGTCTTGTTAGAAAGTTGAGGGTTGCCTCGCTGTCGCCACAGTTCGCATGCGTAATAAACATCATACAGCAGGCCTTTTCGAAGCAGCATATATTCGAACCCGATAAAGGTATTGAATATAAGAGGCGCAAACGCATTATTCACGAAAATGTCATCTTCGTATCTCAGAAATGTGCGATGGTAACGAAGTGACGCCTGGATGCTGTTTGGGAGCTTTTCCATCCAATCAGGATCGCGCAATTTTTTCAGCGCTCTTGGCGGAAGGTCATCAATATGCTCCCGGTAAAGATTCTCAAATCCGGTATAAATTCTTCCAGACGTTTCATCTTCGATATTCCTTTGCAAATAGCCAGGCAGGAATTTTCTGATTTTATCTTTTGCCAACACCAGTTTTTTCAGATCTCGAAGATCATTTGTTGTCGGTCTGCTTCTGGGAAAAATGACCAAGTCTCCGATTCGGAGACAATGCGTCATTTGCCACATATACTTTGCCGTGATCCATTTGGGCCATCTGGGCATGGCTATGCCTCCTTTTCGGGAATTTGACTGCGCTGCCTTTTTAAAGAGCAGTAAATAAGAATAGGACATTTTTTCATGGAAGTCCAATATTTTTTGACACCGGAAAGTGTTGTGTTATTATAAAAAACCGCCATCGGCGGAGTTATTTAATTTGCGGCAAAACAGGAGGCCACTCATGGAGCCGGACTGGGATAAGATTCAGGAAAAGATGAACAGCTTCCGTCTTTTGGCGGACCAATTATTCACGGTGACGGGAGGGAAAGATTTTGGTCCCGCCAATGTCAAGTGGGGAGACTTCAGATTGGGGGATCTGAAGCTGAACCTGAGAGAAGGCAAAAGGATGTTGAGGACTCTTTCGGGATCGAAGCAGGGCTTTCTCATTCATAAAGGGGACAGGACTTGGGGTTGGACCCTGGCGGCCAGAAAGATCAAGGGAACTGGCGGGCTATTCATCAATGAATGGCCTGGGAAGCCAGCGACTGAAGAAACGGCGCCCGCGATCTCCGTTGACGGCCGCAGGAAGCGAACCACTGTTGGGCAGCAGCCGGAGCCGAAAGAAATTTCACTTGTGTCCGAGGGGGCGACGGTGAAAGTCGGGGCAATATCTAAAGGCTTCACTGATGTTCATGGCTTCGAGGCCAGTGAAATTCCCGGGCCGATAGCGTTGCCGCCGCTGATGGCTGAGCCGGAGGATAGAGTGGATCCCTTACCCGCTCCGGCGATTGTGTCGCCAAACCCGTTGTTTCTCACCTCCGAAGAGGTCCTCGTCTTCCAGCTCATGGCAGAGGTTTCAGAAAATCTCTTGAGCCTCGAATTTTTCGATGGCTTGGGACTGGAAGGCGCAAGCCTCGATCTTTTCCTGGCCAAAATGTGTAAACTAAATATTTTGGCTAAAGGTCCGGAAGTGGTTGGACAAAAAGTTGTCGTGTTCAGCAGATTGGCTTATGACCAATACGCTGACAGCTTCTTCAAATCTCAACCCTGGCGGCGCGGGAAAAAATCGAGAACGATCTGAAAATGCTAAAGAATGAGCAGGCTGCTTTGAAAAACCAGTGGGAGGACAGAGTAGTCGACGTGTCCGTCGCGGAGAATGCCTACCGCCAAAGCATTGAAGCTTACGGAGCCAGGCAGAATGATCTGGAACAGGCTCGACTGCGTCTGGCTGAAGCTGAGGAAAATGAAATAAATTCCAGGAAGGAAATGGAGGAAGCCGACAATAATTGGCAGGCTGCTAAGGCCATTTTGTTCGCCACAGAGCAGGAAGTTGCAGCGGCTAATTTCGACAACCGCATCGCTGATCTTCAGGAACTTGAAGGGACGGCTACGCGGTTAGAAGCGCTGCATTCCCCGGCCCATCAGGAGCTTCTACTGTCTTACCTTTTGGTCCCCTTGGGGAAGGAGGCCTGATGATAAAGACCCCAGAGCCCTTTTGGGCACAGCGCAAGCTGTGCTCCAGAAGGGCTTTTTTTTAATAAAAAAAATCCTTTTGAAGGATTTGAAATTGGGGCGGGAGGTCCGAACGTATCAGTGCCTCCCGCGATTTGTCAAAAACAAAGAAGTTTGTTTCCGAGGCTGGCCAGTTCCCTGGCTAAAGACAGCTTTATGCCGCCGCCTGAATGGTCCAAAAACAGGTAGTTGGAAAGCTTCTGAAAAATGAGCAGGATATTACTTCCGTCGTCGCGGGTGCGGTGAGTGAGCAGCATTAAACTGCTATTTTTCCTGAATTTTTCCCATAAAATTCTTACCGGCTCTTCGCGGTATTGCGGGAGAGTTTGTTCAAACCGTGAATTACCCACGACGCAGATAGAACTTTTAGGCAGTCCCTGCAATTCGATTAAGGCATTGATGATGGCCCAGCTAGCCTCGACTTTGTCGAAGATGCCCAGTGCAACAGAGTTTGTTCCACGAATCCGTTCAACTTGCATAATTTGGCTCATGATTCCTCCTAAAAAAGGTTAAAAAAAATGATTTCACTTTTTCAGTCCATTCCGATTGCCAATTTTCCGAGTTACCTCGGTTATTTTTGATTTAAGGTGCGGCTTTCAATATTATACAAATGGGCTAATCATGTCAAAAAAATCCCACGAATGGGATTCTCTTGAAAAAAAGAGGGGACCATCCCGCCTTGGCGGGACGACCTTCTGCGAGACCCCGAACAGTTTCGCTTCGCTCAACTTACGGGGCAAGCAGGCAGACTCTTGCGGAGCTGACGGGACTCGAACCCGCGACCTATTGCGTGACAGGCAATCGCTCTAACCAACTGAGCTACAGCTCCATCTAACCAGCTGCCTGCCCCGTAAATTTCGAAGAAATTTCTTCGGGGAGCTACACCCCCAATATTCAATTTTGTACCGGGGGAGAGACTCGAACTCTCTACCTCGGGCTTATGAGTCCCGCGCTCTAACCAGGTGAGCTACCCCGGCATTGGTGGTATCAGTCTATCAAAAATAGAAACAAAACAAAAGCACCGGCGCAGTGCCTTCGGAATTTTTTGCGGACGTTTGTTGCGGGGGTGGGATTTGCCCCGTCATCCGACGGGGCATCATGTCGAATGACGTGATGAACCCTTACCAGCAACAAGCGTTCTCAAAACACTTTAGGTTGCGGGGGTGGGATTTGAACCCACGACCTGGTGGTTATGAGCCACCCGAGCTACCAGACTGCTCTACCCCGCTGTAAATAAATTTGACTTAGAATTTTTATAGTTAGCTTTAACCTATGGGCTACTCCCGCCGTGGCGGGACTCTACCCCGCTGTAAACAAAAGAATAATAGAGGATTTTTCTTATTTTGTCAATGTTTTTTATATTTCGCCAACAAATAAAACGCCCCGAAACATATCGGGGTGTTTTATAAATGGGGTTTATTCCGTCGTTTTTCCGTCGAATTCGTCTGTTTTGTCGTTCATCGCGTCCTCTTTTGTCTCGTGGATGACTCCGTCGCGGTGTTCGGGAGGGGAATAGATGGTATAGAGCTTGAGCGGTACGTTTCCGGTATTCACAAAGTTATGCTTCATTCCAGCCGGAACGACGATTGCCCAGTCGTCTTCGATTTCATGTTCGATGCCGTCAAGAATAGCCTTGCCCTTGCCATCTTCGATTCGCAGGAATTGGTCAAGAGTGTGGACTTCCTCGCCGATTTCTTCTCCGGGCGGGATGCTCATCACGACCAACTGGCTGAATTTGGCGGTGTAAAGAACTTTCCGGAAATTTTCGTTCTCTTTGGTTGCATCTTCGATGTTTCCTACATAACCTTTCATAATTTTCGTTTTAATGCTTATGTAATTATTATAGCATATAAATACTGCTTTTCTTTCAATTTTTGTTTTTTTCTTCTTGAAATGGTAGGTTTTGGATACGAGTACTAATTTATATACGTATTTAAATTAGAATTTTATCTGGATATCAGCCGATGAATATTGAAAAAATTCAGGAAATTGCCAAGTCCGAGCCGGCTTTCCGCCTCGGCCAAATCAGAAAAGCGGTTTTTCATGACTTGACTTCGAAGTGGGGCGAAGCGACGGCGCTTCCGAAAAGCCTTCGGGAAAAACTGGATCGCGAGGCGCCGCTTGAAATTTCAGCACAAATTTTTCCCTCGAAAGACGGTCGAACATTGAAAGCGGGGATTTGGCTTGAAGACGGATTATTGGTTGAAACGGTTCTGATGAAACATACGGACAAGCGCAACACAATTTGCGTTTCTTCCCAAGTCGGATGTCCTTTGGGATGTCTTTTTTGCGAAACGGGAAAAATGGGGTTTAAAAAAAATCTCACCGCGTCGGAAATCGTGGAACAAGTCTTGTATTTTGCCAGATTATTAAAAGAAAAGAATGAAAAAATAACTAATATCGTTTTTATGGGAATGGGGGAGCCGTTTCTCAATTGGGAAAATGTGAAGGAGGCAATAAAAATTATAAACGATGATAATTGCTTCGGAATCGGAGCGAGAAAAATTTCCATTTCTACGGCCGGTATTTTTGAAGGTATCGAAGCATTAGCTCAAGAATTTCCGCAGATCAATCTGGCGATTTCGCAGCATGCCCCAGATGATAAATTAAGAGGGGAACTGATGCCGGTCAATAAAAAGTATCCGCTCGAAAAAGTTTTGCGCTCAGTCGATGAATATATCAAAAAAACCAACCGAAAAGTGATGTTTGAATACGTGATGATTGACGGCGTGAATGATTCCGATGAACAGGCCGAAAAACTTTCGAAGCTTCTAAAGAGGCCTCTATATATGATAAATCTCATCGCTTATAACCCAACCGGGCGTTTCAAGGCTTCGCCGCCGGCGCGTATCAAAAAATTCAAGGCAATTCTGGAAAAAGCCGGAATTTTCACCACCCAAAGATACCGCTTCGGCACCGACATCGAAGCCGCCTGTGGCCAACTGGCGGGAAAGAGATAATTTTGATTTTTTTGTCTGGAAATGATAAGTTTTGCTTATGAGTAATACAAAAAAAATCGAAAGTATCATCATTGCGAATCCGGAGGAATTCAAAAGAAAGAAAGAAGCCATTCGCCGCGGCGGGGCGGAAAAATTGCATGTTTTGGCTGATTTTGACCGGACGCTTACCTACAGCATGATAAACGGCGAGAGAAAGCCATCGCTCATTGCAATTCTCCGCCGGGAAAAATATCTGACACCAGACTATCCGTCCAAAGCCCATGCACTCAAGGATAAATACCGTCCCCTGGAGTTTGATTTGTCGGTTCCGCTTGCAGAGCGAAAAGTCGCCATGCACGAATGGTGGACGAAGCATTTCGAACTTTTCCGCGAGTCGCGCCTTAACAAAAGGGATATCGAAAAAGCCATTACTTCAGAAAGCGTCCAATTGCGGAAAGGAGTGAAAGAATTTTTGAAGCGCCTTCGCGATCTTCGCATTCCTTTTGTCGTTATGTCGGCGGCGGGACTTGGAGGTGAGGCGGTAGAAATGTTTTTCAAAAAGGAAGGCATATCCCTCGAGAATATTCATTTGGTTGCAAATTCTTTCAAGTGGGATGCAGAAGGATATATGGTGGGAGCTAATGAGCCGATAATCCACTCTCTCAATAAAGACGAGACAGCGATTCAGCAGTTCCCCGTTTACGAGGAAATAAAAAAAAGGAAAAATGTATTACTTCTCGGAGACGGAACGGGCGACGCGGGCATGAGCGACGGCTTTGACGCCGAAAATGTTTTGAAAATAGGATTTCTCAACGAAAAAGCGGAAGAAAATCTCAAGCATTATACAAAGCTCTATGATGTCGTTCTTCTCAACGACCCGCCGTTTGATTATATCGTTGAATTACTGAAGGAGATAGTATAATTTATAGTTTTTCTATAAAATTAAATAAAAATTATGAAAACATATCTCAAAGATTTTGAAAAAATGGCGAAGAAGGGGATTGCGTATGTTCCGCTTGGCACCCTGGAATGGCACGGAAATCATCTTCCGATCGAAACGGATTATCTGGTCGCGGTGAAATTGTGCGAAGAGCTGGCGAAAAAAAGACCGGGATATGTTTTGCCGCCAATTTATCTTGGGACGGATAAACATAAAATTGTCAAAGGCAGGAAATTGGCTGGGATGGATCGGCATCTTGGGAAAAGATTGCCCGGCAATTTGTATTATATTGATCCGTCGCTGCTTGAAAAAAATATTTCCGCTCTCGTCCGAAATCTGAAAGATCAGGGATTCAAAAAAATATTCCTCATTGCTGGCCATGCTGGTTCCGGGCATCTCAAGGTGTTGGAAAAGGTTGAAAAAAAAGAAAAGGGTGTTCTTTTACTCAATCCTTGGGAAAATTTAAGTGTTGAAGTGCATCATGCAGAAGAATATGAGACTTCTGTCTTTTGGGCCTGCTTTCCCGAAGAAGAAAAGAAAAGCCGCAAAATGAAAATTCCGGCAACGGACAATTGTTTCCGATTTTACGGTCGCGATGTGCGAAAAAATGCTTCTCTCGCGCTTGGGAAGAAAATTTTGAAAGAAATGATTGAGAATTGTTTGAAAGTCATTTCCTAATTTTGTTTGTTAGAGAAGAAAAAACCTCCAAAAGCCCGTTGGGAAAATTGACTCATGAAAAACATCACAGAAAAAAAATATCTGACACGGCATCCGCTTGATATTTGGAAAAGCGAAGAAGTGACCAATTTACTCATTGATTTTTTCAGCGCGAATTTCAAAAAAGCTGGATTATCACAAAAAATGGCGCGAGATTTTGTTCTTACCGCCTTTGCGAAACGAAAAACGGAGGATCGGGAAAAATCAAGAGAAACTTGCGACAGGATACTGCTCGAAGCCAAAGAAAAAGCGAAGAATGGTCCGGACGAAATCGAACCGCTCGAACTTTTCGACTTCAGCGGAACCGGGACATTTATCGATATTGGGGCGAATAAACTGGCGACCATCAATTATCTCGCCAAAAAATTCAAAAATATCAAAAAATTTATCGGCGTTGACACTATTCCCCGGAGAAATGATTTTTCTGATCCCAAAAAAAGCGCCTATTTTCAAGTCGATCCAAAGGCGAATAATTTTCCGGTGAAAAACGATTCAGTTGACTTCATAAACCTCCAATTTGTTCTGCATCATTTTCTGAATCTTGGCGCGATTAAAAAAACTCTCGCGGATTGCAGAAAAATACTAAAACCGAACGGAGCTTTGCTTCTTTGGGAAGAATCTTTCATGAAAAATTTTGACGCGGATATGACACGGGAAAATAACAGGCTCGGTATCAAGACGGACAAATCACTCACGGAAAAATTTTATGCCCTGAGCGAAAAAAAGCGCTGGGAGTTCATTGTCGCGAATGACTGGCTGATCAACGTCAACAACCCGCATATGCCCTGGACTGGGCAATATTATAAATGGAACGAATGGATAAATATCCTCAGAGAAGCCGGATTCGGATTAGAAAAAGAATACAATTTCGGACTCCGGATAAATGGCAGAATAAAGCAAGGGGTGCATATACTAGGCCTATTTGAAGTAAGATAAAATTTTCAACCCTCCAAAATCCCGCCGGGAAATTATTAAATAATTTATAACATGGTAAAATTACAAAACAATAAATATTTTGCGGGGAAATTTGACGGTGACCAATTCAAAAAATATCGTTACTGGTTTCTTGGTGATTTTTTTGAAGATGGGCATCCTTGCAAAACGGATAAAGTGGAAGTTGGATATTTGAAATTCAGAAAAGGCGATTTCCGCCCGGCACATTACCACGAAAAGAAAATGGAGGTCACGATTATGTTTAAGGGCAAGATGAAAAATATCGTAAATGGCAAAGAGGTAATAATTTCGAGCGGTGAATTTTTATACGTCGAATCAAAGAATGTGGTATCGCACGAATTTTTGGAGGATTCAGAAATAATTACTATTCATGCGCCGGGCATTCTCGGTGATAAAGTGTTAGTCGATGATAAAAATTCATAGTATTTATTTTTGAATAATTAAAATCTTCCAAAACCCCGCCGGAAAAAAATAGTTAATCAAAAAATATGAAAACAATAATTCCTCCAAAACTTCAAAAAGGCGATAAAATCGGAATAGTGTCCCCGTCTAGCTCCATTCAATCGAGAAAGAAATTGTTTCTCAAATCTGCAGAAAAACTTGAAGAGGCGCTGGGCGTCGAAATCGTTTGGGGCAAGCATGCTTTTGGAAGGCATTATTATTCGTCAGGAACGGCAAAAGAAAGGCTGGAGGATATTCACCGGATGATTGCCGATACGGAAATAAAGGCAGTATATTTTTCTATTGGAGGAAGCACCGCGATTGATCTCTTGGAGGGATTGGATTTTGAACTGATCAGAAAAAATCCCAAAATTATAAACGGTTTTTCGGATGCCACAACTATCGTGAACGCAGTTTATGCGAAAACTGGGTTGGTCGGTTTTCTATCCAACAGTCTCAGTCTGTTTGGAAAATACAATTCAAATTATGCCATCGCTTGCATGAAAAAATCCTGGTTTGACGAGCAATTGGAAAAAATGGAGCCAAATTCAGAGTGGAAAGATCTGACAAGCACGCCAAACGGGTATTCAGGCTGGCTCTCGATAAAAAAAGGCAAGACTGAGGGAAGAATTATCGGAGGGAGTAATAAATCCTTCATACAACTTTTGCACACTCCCTATCAGCCTAAGCTGGAAAACAGCATTCTGGTTTTCGAAAGCAATAAGATGAACAAAAAACAAATTCACAGAGCGTTGATGAAATTGAGGATCCACGGAGTCTTCAGAAAGATAAGCGGTCTGCTTGTGGGATATTGCTATCTTAGTGATGACCCAAAAATCGAAGGAAATGAGAGAAAAATCAAAGATTTAGTTCTGGAGGTGACAAAGGGGTATGATTTTCCAATTATGCATGTCGGAGAATTCGGCCATAATGTGGAAAATATTGTGTTGCCTATTGGCGCAAAAATGAAAATGGATGCAGGCAAATTGGAATTGGAAATTGAAGAAAGAGTCGCTAAATGAACTTTATCCTGAAAAATGGTAAATTTATGAAAGCGAAAGCAATTTTGGTAAAAGCATTTACGAAAGACAAATCCCAAGGAAATCCGGCGGGGGTGGTTTTTGACACTGATAATTTATCGGACGATCAGATGATAAAAATTTCCGCCGAACTGGGATTTTCTGAATCGGCTTTCGTGCAAAAGTCGGAAAAAGCGGATTTTAGGCTGCGATTTTTTACGGCGACTCAAGAAGTTGATTTGTGCGGCCATGCCACGATTGCCACGATTCATGCTTTGCGGAAAGAGGTGAAAATGTCGGGCGAATTGATTAATATTGAAACAAAGGCGGGCGTATTGCCGATTGAATATCGCGAGGATGGATTAATTGTGATGACACAAGCCGAACCGCAATTTGGAGGATCTGATCATAATAGAAAAGAAATAGCCCGATTACTGAATATTTCCGAAACAGAAATTCTCGATTACCCAATCAAAATTGTTTCCACGGGCACGCCAAAACTGATCATCGCGGTGAATTCACTCAATACCTTGTTCAAGATAAACCCGGATTTGGAAGGGATAAAAAAATACTGCCGTGAACATGCAGCAAAAGGGTTTTATCCTTTCACTTTTGAAACAATGGAAAAAGAATCAGATTTTCATGCCCGACAATTCAATCCGCTGGCCGGAATCAACGAAGATCCGATAACCGGAGTCGCTGCCGGGGCACTTGGTGCGTATGTTGTGAGGCACAAATTGATGGATAAAAGTAATTTCGTCATTGAGCAGGGTTATTGCATGAACAAGGGAGGGAAGATTTTTGTGTCGATTGATGATTCGGTTAAGGTTGGCGGATTCGCGATAAGGTTTGAAGAAAAGGTTTTGGAGATATAAGCACTCCAAAATTCCGCCGATGCCGCTTTAGTTAAGTTTGATGTTATTGCGACAATCTAACATACTGTAATAATGAAACCTATAAACAAAACGCTAAATGCTTTTGTATCAGTAAACTAGTTTACTGATACAAGTATAATAATATTTGGAGCTTGTCTAGAACAGCATAGGGATTTATGCTAATTCTATGACCGCTAGATTGATTAAAAACTCTAAACTAACGAATCGTCAAATTAACAAATTA